>SAMEA104315424__coassemble_359_pt1 | contig 63473 bp, 60 predicted proteins | sample SAMEA104315424__metabat2_low_PE_027 | metagenome-assembled genome bin SAMEA104315424 (sample SAMEA104315424) | gut metagenome | biome: Monkey gut; feature: monkey-associated habitat; material: faeces | place: China | collected 2013
ATCGCTAAGAAAGCGGGATACAAAACGTATTGGTTCAGTAACCAAGGAACTATCAGTGATGCTGATACACCCATTACCTTAGTCGCACAAACAGCAGAGCATGCTAAATGGATTGAAGATGACTTAGCTAATAGTACGCATGTCCGCTATGATGGTGATTTACTTTCGTATTTAAACGAAATTAATCCCAATGAAAATAATTTTGTTGTCATCCATATTATGGGTAGTCATGATAATTATGCTAACAGATACCCACCGGAATTTGCACGTTGGTCTTCTGACGCAACGCGTGACGCTGTACAGGAATATTCCAATTCATTGGCCTATACGGACTGGGTATTAGAACAAATTTACAAGTACGGCAAAGACCGTCTAAACTTACAGGCCATGTTGTATTTCTCTGACCATGGTGCTACGCCAAAATCCCTCCGTCGTCCGGATAGTGCTTCTTTTACGGCACTACGTATACCAATGTTCTTGTATTTATCAGATGAATACATGCAATTATATCCTGAAACAACAACCGCCCTGCGTGATCATCAAGACAGTTATTTTACGAACGATTTAATATATGAAATGATCTGCGGCATGTTACATGTTCAATCCAATCACTACCATCCGGAAAATAGCATTGCCAGCCCATCTTATAAATTCACACGAGATACACTGACTACAGAATTAGGAAAGAAAAAACTAACGGAAGATATCTATGAAGATGAAGTTGTCAATAATAAAGAATAATATATTGACAGGATATATATATTTCCTAGGTATAATAAAACGCCATATGCAGTTTTTATTAACTGCATATGGCGTTTTCCGTTTACATAAAAACAACGGCTTTTATTTTTCAAACAATGAATAATTGCGTCCTTCTTCGCGATGATAGATGCCAATGCGTCTTGCCAGCATCATATCGGTATCGATGGGCAGTTGGAACTGGTTGCCCAATACTTCCCATACTTGAGATGGTTTGATTGCGCCTTCACTGGTCTGATATATACCTACGCGCAGCGTAATTTTTTCGTCTTGAAGCTGTCCTGTAATCGGTTCTATGACATGTTGTTTGACGTTAATCAGGCGTATTTTATGTTTGCCTTTGAGAGATACTTTTTCGTACTGTACTTCTTGTGCCGTATTAAATGCCTGCAGTGCCGTTTTGACGACTGCATCAGTGGCTTCTTTTTTTGCCGGGCCCATGAGGTCGTATACAGCATAGTTAGCTGCTGCCATCAGTTTGGCTGCTTTGGCATCAACATATTTGCCGTCTAATACGGCAAAGCCGTGGGGAGATTTGGCATTCATGCGGGCTATAACATCAGATACAGTCAGTTTTTCACTCAATTCCATGTCCAAATATTCCACATCCGCCGAAACACCTACCCCTAACGCAGAAGCAAAGCTAAGTTTCATGTGCGGATTAAATCCTTCAGAATAACAAATAGGAAGATCGGCACGGATAATGACATAGCGGACAGCACGAGCAAAATCCAAATGTGATAAAAATTGCAGGGCACCGTCTTTTTTAACAGCTAAACGCAGTCTTTCCATGGTCTACGCCTTCCTTTCTGTCAATGATTTTCACGCCTAAATGAGGACATACGCCGCAGCCGGTACAGCTCAGTCGGCGGCAGTCATGCGTCAGTTCTTCAGCAGCAGCCCGCTGCCATTCGCGCTGTAAAAAGGCTTTAGCTGCGCCATTGCTCAAATGATCCCATGGCAATGGTTCATTTAAATCTCGCTGCCGTGCGGCATAATAATCCGGATCAATGCCGGCATTTTCAAAGGCCTGCATCCAGCGGTCATAGTCAAACATTTCGGTCCAGCCGTCAAATTTACAACCCAGTTTCCATGCTTCATACAAAACACGGCCCATCCGTCTGTCACCGCGAGCAAAGGTCGCTTCCAATCGCCCTGTTTTGGCATCATGATAATGATAGGAAATGTGTTTATCCCGAATCAGGCCTTTGATATATTCCTGCTTACGACGGATTTCTTCAATCGGCAGCTGGCCAAACCATTGAAACGCCGTATGGGACTTCGGAACAAAGCTGGAAACGGATACGGTTACTTTGCCGTTGTTTTTATGAGTAACTTGCCGATAGAGATTCAGCACTTTATAGGCTAAGTCTGCAATGCCGGCCAAATCTTCATCCGTTTCTGTCGGCAGGCCCATCATAAAATAGAGCTTGACTGTAGACCAGCCGTTTTGGAAGGCATTTTCACACGCTGACAATAAGTTTTCTTCTGTAACGCCTTTATTAATGACGTCCCGCAGCCGCTGCGTACCTGCTTCAGGAGCAAAGGTCAAGCCGCTTTTGCGGACTTGCTGTACTTTTTTGGCAATATCGACGGAAAAGCTGTCCACACGCAGTGACGGCAGGCTGACACTGACTTTTTTGCCTTTAAAGTCTTCCAGCAGCATATCTACCAATTCGGGAAGACAGGAATAATCAGCCGAGCTCAAACTCATGAGGGAGATTTCATTGTAACCAGAGTTGGCAATGATTTCTTTGGCAATCTGTACCAATCGTTCCGGTGATTTTTCCCGCACCGGACGATAGAGCATGCCTGCCTGGCAAAAACGACAGCCTCGGCTGCAGCCGCGGAATAATTCCAAAACGGCCCGGTTGTGGACAATATCAATGTTGGGCACAATGGGTTTCGTCGGGAAGAAAACGTGTTCTTCATCAGCAACAACGCATTTTTCAATATGAGCTTTCGCTTCCGGCTCTGTCGGCGTCAAGGCTTTAAAATTCCCAGCTTCATCATAGGACGGCTGATAAAAAGCAGGTACATAGTTGCCCTGTTGGGAAGCCAATGTTTTCAATAAGCCTTTCTTGCCGCCCGGCTTGCCCGCTTCTTTCCATTGAATAATCGTATCAGCTAAAAGCTGCGTCGATTCTTCGGATTCACCGAGGAAAAATACATCTATATAGTCTGCCAAGGGTTCAGCATTATAGGCACAGGGACCGCCGGCCGCAATCAGCGGCATATCGTCGCCCCGGTCTTTGGAAAACAGCGGAATGCCTGCCAAATCCAGCATATTCAAAATATTGGTAAAGCTCATTTCGTACTGTAGTGTAAACCCTACCATGTCAAAATCTCTGACCGGCGTCTTCGTTTCCAAAGAAAAAAGAGGGTACCCCTCTTTTCTCATCAGTTCTTCCATATCCGGCCATGGCGCATAGACGCGTTCAGCCGCTACGTCCTGCCGTTCATTGAGCAATGCGTATAAAATCCGCAGGCCCAAATGACTCATGGCTACTTCATATACATCAGGAAAGCAATAGGCAACGGTCAATTTGACATCGTCATGGTTTTTGACTACACTATTCCATTCACCGCCTACATAACGGGCCGGTTTCGTAACTTTACTAAGCAAAATCGGGTCTATCAAGACTGTATGTGACACAAAAATATCCTCCTACTCCCCTAAAAAATCATCGTCTGCTGCCGCATGTATATACTCAGCAAAATGCCTAATCCCATCATGTTGGTCGTCAAGGCGCTGACACCATAACTCATAAAGGGCAGCGGAATCCCTGTAACAGGCATAATGCCGCAGGTCATGCCGACATTGACCAAGATTTGGAATCCCCACATAGATACAATCCCTGTTGCCAACAGCATGCCAAAATTATCCTTACATTCCTTGGCTACCATCAAACCGCGGTATACCAGAACAAAGTATAAAAACAGGATAAAAATGCAGCCCATAAATCCTAATTCTTCCCCAATAACGGAAAAAATAAAATCCGTATGGTTTTCAGGCAGAAAGTTTAATTGGCTCTGCGAGCCTTGGAATAATCCCTTGCCAAAGAGCATGCCGGAGCCAATAGCAATTTTAGACTGAATAATATGATAGCCGGCACCAAAAGGATCGGCATTCGGATTCAAAAACACAGCAATACGGGATTTTTGATAATCTTTCAGAAAATGCCAGCCAATCGGCGCCAATACGACACCGATAATAAAAATATTGCGCAACAAAGACATTTTGATTTTGCCGACAAAGAGCATGCCGAATCCAATAGCTAAAAATACTAAACTTGTTCCCAAATCCGGCTGTTTTAAAACTAGCAGAAAGGGAATACCCATATATAAGCCAATGGGTATGATGCTGCGCCATGTATTGATTTTGCCTACTCGGTCAGATAACAACGCAGCCATGCAGACAATCATAATCAGCTTAGAAAATTCAGACGGCTGCAGCGTAATCGGCCCCAGCTGAATCCAGCGCTGTGCCCCTAATGCCGATGTCCCAACAAACATGACAGCCAGCAGCATCAGCAGATTGATAACATACAGCGGCCGGGCAAACCGCTTCAATTTGGTATAGTCATAGCGGCTGAGAAATATAATAATCATTAAATTGACTATAAATGCTGCGCCCTGTTTTGCCACAAAGTCATAGTTAATGGCACCTTTGTTAATATGCGTCGCACTGCCAATAATGCACAAACTAATGCATATAATCAGTATGCACATCATCAGCATTACTTTATCTAAATTTTTCCATTCTCGTTTAAACATTTGCAACTCCTATCGACGATAATGACGCCAAGCCATAGATTGCTGCCGCCGCTTTCGCACAGAAATACGCGGCAGAGAAACGGCCGCTTCCTTTTTTGCTTTGCTTGTGGATGCTGTATCCGGCACTGATACGACAGGCGGCGCATCCTGTTGCGCCATCTGGTTCATAACAGCAGCTGCTTTTTGCAGTTCTGCGGCTGCCAGTGCCTTCATTTGTCCCAACGCAGGCGGTGTTTCCTCCTGGACTGCTGTTTCTTCTTTTGCCGGGTTCGTTTTGCTTATGCCCTCTGCCGCTGGCAGCAGCGCTGTCAACGCGTCTACATCTATGGCTGTTCCGTCTTCTATATACGCTGCGGTCTGTTCCATAGCAGCCCAAAACGGCGTATCCTGACAAGAAACAAGACTTCCCTGCTGCGCTGCCGCATGAATTGCTGCATCGTGCGGCAGGATACCGGCAACGGTTTCCGGATTTAAGATTTGCAGCATTTCCTGTACAGACACATAGCCTGGGTCACTGCCATAAAAATTGTTGAAGAGCACGTCGTAGCGAAACCGCTTATGTTTGTTGCAAAACTGCATGACCCGCGCGGCATCACGCATAGAAGACCATGTCGGTTCTATGACAAAAAACATCGTATCGGCAATAGCAACGGCATCTTTAAAAGCCCGGCCTCTGCCAGGCGGACAGTCTATCAGTACATATTCATACTTTTGGGCTAATTTTTCAACGATATACTGATACGACGGCGCATCGATTTTTTCCCATGTATGCTTTTGACTTGCTGCCAAAAAATCAAGGCGTTCCCTGACATGCAGCAGCGCTTCCTGGGTACTGCAGTGTCCTTTCATGACATCACCGACATCATACAGGACATCATCCTGCATGCCAAACATCAAATCCAGATTACGCAGACCCATATCTGCGTCTACGGCAAGAACACGATGTCCGTGCCGCTGCAGGCTGACAGCCAACGATGCCGTAATCAATGTCTTACCTACGCCGCCCTTGCCGGACGCCACCGCTATAATAGCAGCCATAAGGAGACTCCTTTCTCTGCCAAATATTATCGTTTATCATCTGCTTTTGCTTGTTTTTCTTGCTTTTTATGTTGTGCATCAGCGTTTTTGCTGTCTTTATCGTGTTTAGCACCATCGGCATATTCGCCTAAATGGAAAAATTCTTCCAGCATCATTTTGACGATAGGCCCGGAAGCCACGCCGCCATACCCGCCTTGTTCTACCAATACAGCAATAACAATGCGCGGATGGTCAAACGGCGCATACGCGACAAACCAGCCATGGTCTACGCCGCCAAAGTTTTCCGCCGTCCCTGTTTTACCAGCGACTTGAATAGGAAAGCCCGCAAACAGCGAACCAGCTGTACCGGATTCTTCTGTAACGTTGCGCATCCCTTCGCGTATCAAATCCAGCGTAGAACGGGATACAGCCAGCGTACCTACTTGTTCCGGTGCAAAAATCTTGTACGGCGTGCCATCCAAATTGTCGATACGATTGACGATAAACGGACGGTATTGAATGCCGCCGTTGGCTACTTCACTGACAATCATAGCTGCCTGAAGCGGTGTAACCAGCTGGAAGCCCTGCCCGATTGCAGAGTTAAATGTATCCCCTAAATACCAGTCCTGATTAAAGGCTTTCTTTTTGTATTCTTCACTGGCAACCAAGCCGGACGCTTCGCCGCGCAGTGCAATGCCGGTTTTCTTGCCCATGCCAAACATGCGCGCATATTCAGCTAATTTTTCAATGCCGACACGACGGCCCATTTCATAGAAATATACGTTATCTGATTTTGCCAAGGCTTCGGTGAAATTAATCCAGCCCAACGCTTCGCCGCCGGCGTTGCGCATATCGACGAGCCAATGGCGGCCGCTGTCGAAAATCATTTCATCGGGTGTAACTTTTTTCAGTTCCAGCGCCGCAGACCCGGTAATCAGCTTAAACGTAGAGCCTGGCGGATATTCCCCGGCAATGGCACGGTTTTCCATCGGATGATTGGGATTGTCATTAATCTGCGCCCATTCTTTTGCCGTAATGCCGCGCGTAAACCAGTTTGGATTAAAAGAAGGACGGCTGGCCATAGCGAGTACGGCGCCTGTGTTCGGATCGATAGCGACAGCGGCAATCCCATGGGTACCAATGCCGTTGGCTACTTGCTTATCCATAGCATCTTCTGCAGCCTGCTGCAAATTCAAATCAATCGTCAAATGGATATTGTGTCCGGCAACCGGATTTTTGCGTTCCATTTCTTTGACTGGACTGCCGGCTGCATCGACTTCTACTTGTCTGCCGCCGTCTTTGCCGCGAAGGATGTCATCATAATACGATTCCAGCCCGGCACGGCCAATCTGTGTAATGTTTGAAACGCCTTCCTGTCCTTCCAGGCGTTTCATATCTTCTTCGTCAATTTGGCCTACATACCCAAAAATCTGCGCTGCCATTTCGTTGTACGGATAATACCGAATCGGCTGTACATCGACAGAAATGCCGGGCAGTTCGTTGCGCCGTTCTTCGATTTTCGTCACGATGTCCTGTGTCAAATCCGTAGCCAGCACCGTCGGGACATAGGCACTTTTGACTTTCTGTATCTTTTCACGCAGTTTATCTTCCGGCTGATTGATCAACTGGGACAATTCTTTCAGTTCATCATCTGTCATGCTGTCTTTGGTCGGAACATACGTCACCATAAAGCTGGGGCGGGAACCTACCAAAATCTGGCCGTTGCGGTCATACATGATACCGCGCATGGCTGCAATCGGAATAGCGCGCAGTCTGTTTCCTTCTGCCAATGAATGATAGTAGTCACCGGCAACTAACTGCAAATACACCAAACGGCAAATCAATATAACAAAAATACCGATTAAAATCCAATATAAATACCGGAAGCGGCCATCATTATTTTTCTTTTTCATCAACGCTTCAAGCATGTATATGTTACCTCCATCTACCAGCAACGCTCCATCCATAATAGGAATCTTCCCGACGGAGCCGCCATACGATGCGATCGACAGGAATCATGAGGATACCATGGTATATGAGCATGGGAATACTAAATTCAAACAAATACGATGCCACATGGATAAACTGTCCCGACGCAAACAGGATAATGCAGTTTAATACGAGGCAGCATTCTGTCGCCCCCAGTACAATCAGCAAAGTCAGTATCCACTGGTCTTTATCTATATCGCGGCCCAAATAGCTGCAGACAATCGCGATAATCAGATACGGCAGCAAATGCAGGCCAAAGAAATTGCCAATAATGACATCTTGGCAAAATCCGCCCAGCAGTGCCGTCCAAATACCTACGCGCTGTCCATGGTGCAGTGCCATCAGCACGACAAAAACAAAAATTAAATTCGGCTGATTTACGCCATTAAAAATAAACGGCAGTACAGCGCTTTGCAAGATAAACACAATAAACGCCGTCATCACACAGCTCAGTTTCTTCATAATGCTGCGGCTCCTTTAATACCTTCCACTTTATCTCGATTCGTCTGCGGCACTAATTTCGGCGCAACGTCCGGCTTAGCATATGAGCCTGTATCAGACGATTTCAAAATAACCAATACTTCTTCCAATTTAGAGAAATCTACACTCGGACGAATAACTGCATATTTGACAAAATCATTGTCGTTCTGGTGAATCGACACAATCGTTCCCAGCGGCAGTCCTTTCGGATAAATCGAGCCAAACCCGGAAGTAACCAACGTATCGCCTTCCAAAATATCCGCATCCTTGGCAATATTAACAAACTGCGGTTCTGTCGGAACATTGCCGTTGCCGCGGACAACAGAAGAAACGCGGGATTCCGGACGCTGTACAATCGCGCCAATACTTGTGCGCGGATCTGTCAAAAGCTGTACGCGCGCAGAATGCGGATACACATCGCTGATGAATCCAACGACGCCGTCCGGCGTAATGACCGGCATATCTTTTTCTATGCCTTCCCCGCTGCCGACATCAATAATCATGGTGTTGCTCCATGTGCCGTAGTCCCGTGAAATGACTGAACCAGCCAGCACTTTGTACTGAGGATGAGAAGACCGGAAATTCAGCAGTTTGCGAAGCCGATCATTTTCTGCTACTAATTCATCATAATCGACACTCTTGTTTTTTAACGCCGCATTTTCTTTTTCCAACGCTTCCCATTCAATGCGGTTTTTTAAGCTGACATCAATAATATGAATGCCCGATGCCAGTGACCCTACGATATTGCTGGCGCCGTATTCAAACGGAGATGCTACCGTCTGCAGCGGCTTGGTAATAAAGGGCAGCGAATCACGCTGCCGCCATGCCCAGCCTACGACAGCTATTATAATGAATAATATAAGTACGAAGACGATGCTTCTTTTCCCAAACGAAAACAATTTTAAAATCTCCTCCTGTAAATACGCTGTGCCCCTTCAATCAATGCTGCCAATTTTTCCCGTTCAGCCAATGCCCTGCCGGCTCCCTTGGCTACCGCCAGTTCCGGTTCTGCCGCCAAGATGACCGGTACGCCCAATTCCTGCGCAAAAAGCTGTTCCATTCCTTTCAGTTTGGCACCGCTGCCCGTGAGTACAATGCCGTGCTCCATAATGTCAGCGGCTAATTCCGGCGGCGTTTCCCGCAAAACAGACCGTACAACATCCAAAATCTTCATCAAAGGCCGACCAATGACATGATACAGTTCACTGGCTTTGACGGCCATTTCTTTCTGCAGTCCGTCATCCAAACCGCGGCCCAAAAAGTAATACCCCCGGTCTTCCAGCGGCAAAACAGCCGAGCCGTTCGTAATTTTCATTTCTTCAATCGTTACGTCATCAGTTACAATATCATACTGATACCGCAAATAATCTTTAATCGCGCCATTAAAATCCAGGCTCCCCAAATGTATGGATTTGGAAATGACAATACCGCCCAACGACAAAATCGCAATGTTTGTCGTGCCGCCGCCAATATCCACAACCATACTGGCAACCGGATCGTAAATCGGCAGATTGACACCAATAGCCGCAGCTGCGGCCGTTTCAATCAAGTACGCTTCTTTCGCTCCCGCTTGATAGATGGCTTCCATGACAGCTCGTTTTTCGACATTGGATGCCGCAGCCGGTACGCCTACCATGATGCGCAGCCGCTGTACACTGCGGACACACTTACTGAGAATATATCCCAGCATCGTCCGTGTTACGCCGTAATCGGCTATAACGCCTTTTTGCAGCGGCCGATGCAGTTTGACCGTTTCCGGCGATTTTGCCAGCAAATCTTCTGCTGCATTTCCCATAGCAATAATCTTTTTGTTTCGTTCATCTGTTGCCATAACAGACGGCTCAGACAGTACAATGCCGCGGCCTTCTACATATACCTGTGTCGTACTGGTACCCAAATCGATACCTATATTTTTAGTTAGAGGAGAAAAAATCGAACCCATAACAAATCCTTTCCAATACACTATTTAATCATCTACATATTTTAGCACACCATCATCATTTTCGCACTAGTATTTCATTATTTTTTTCACAGGAATTCATAATTAATTTCGCAGAGAAAGCCCGATGATTGCCACAAAACAGTTGACGAACGCCTTGGTACATGGTAATATAGTTAAGTATCGTATGGAGCGGTATCGAAGTGGTCATAACGGGGCTGACTCGAAATCAGTTAGGCCGCAAGGTCTCGTGGGTTCGAATCCCACCCGCTCCGCCAAATCAAAAAGCACGCAGATAAGCTATTTAACGGACTTATCTGCGTGCTTTTTATTTATGCTATAAATTAATTTTTAGATACACTTATCTCCCCCTAAATCTACCCCAAACATATTTTTTAGGATCTCTCGTTAGTTTTAGATTCTGCAGCTGTTCCATGCCTGTATGAATTTAAGGGCGTTTAAAATCAATACATCATACTGCAAATAGATGTAAAACTGTATAATGGGTTAAAAATAAGCTAGCCTCCCATTGTTAAACTGAAAATCTAACAATAGGAGGCTATCTTATTGAATCAATATGATACCTGCTGTTTGATCTTTCATGTAAGCTAAATCACGTCCATGATATTCAACAAACTTTGATATGAATCGACTTGTTCATACACGACATCAGCAGTGGAGATTGCATCAAACAACTTCTTTGCACATTGTATCTTGGCTTGTTCAATAGGACGCAAATCCATGCTGTTCATGGAGCCTTTGGTTTCGGCAATAAAATAAATGTGCTTAACTGTCCCCTTTTTAAAAGCAATGGCCCAGTCGGGCGCATAGTTTCCTACCGGTGTCGGAATCTGAAAACCCCGCGGCAGTTTGGCGTAGACGACGACTTTGTCATCGACGTCCATGTCTTCTGCAAATCTTCGTTCTACTGATTGTTCAGCAGAGCCATCAGCAAAAACGTAATCCTGCACGTTTTTCTTGGCTTTGTATGCCTTCGAGAAATCCTTGTTTTTTTCTGCCGTGAAGATTTCAGCATCATACGTCCTATCCGTTTGATTGTACGTAATATCTGCCACGATCATCGTTGCTTTTTCTTCGTTGATCAGCCTGATAACTTTGGCAATAAATTCTTCCGGATTTTGCCGATACATAGAAAATTTGGCAGGCAGGATTCCCTTCAAAATACGAACAACGGTCCGCCGTGTAAGATGAGTACCTGTGCTTATTTTACCAATCAGATCATATTTGATTTGGCTCTTTCCCACATGAAGCAGCGTATCATGCTTTGTTTCTTTGATAGTAAAGCCAGCTCTGGATTGCAACGATGCGACAGACCAATCATCGTCCTGAACGCCTTTCGTTACGGTATACTGCGAGCGGGACACCATAAGTTTTTCGTCAATATGACGAATCGCTTTCTGCACTAGCTCATCGCTGTCGAAATAGACTGTATAGGAATACTTGTGATTGATGTAGTTCCAAAGGGTTTGAAATTCTTTCTTATAGAAATTATCATTCAGGTTATTTTCCCGAACTTTTGTAGCATGGCCGTCTTCAATCATACCATCTAAGGCATGTTCGTCAAAGATCGCCTGTACCAACGCATGTATACCTCGTCCGAGATGTTGTATTTTCGTCGGTAACGGCTTTAGCACGTTATTCTCTGCATCGGCCCGATAGACATCCGTCACATTTCCCTCTTCATCGATATACTGATTCGCTGCCAAATAGAAATACATCGTCTGAGCTTCGTCTTTCGTAATAGTACAGGTATCTCCGTCTAAATGCAGCCGTTTCCCTTGGAAGTATTCCATCGTAATTTTCGTCGGTCGTTCATACAAATCCTCACAAATCGAATTTTGCAGTGATGAAACAAAATCTTTATAACCTTCACTGGCAATGACCGTCAGTTTGTTGATATTCTGCACTTCTTCGCCCAAAACATGTTCATCCATGCGGTCGCCATCTTGATTGACGCAGAGCCGCAGACCACGTCCCACTTCCTGTCGTTTGTTTGTCGTGCTGTCGCCGCCGTGTTTCAGCGTGCAGATTTGGAAGACATTCGGATTATCCCAGCCTTCACGCAGTGCGGAATGAGAAAAGATGAAACGTACAGGGTTATCAAAGGACAAGAGGCGTTCTTTGTCTTTTAAAATCAATTCATATGCCGATTCATCATCGCTGACATCAGAACCGCGCTTGCCCTTGGAATCTATGACATGGCCTTTCTTGTCGATACTAAAATACCCGGCATGTGTCGCATGGACATCGATTTTCCGCAGGTACTGCCCATAAGGTGTATCAAACAGCGTCAGCTCTCCGTTAAGAGCTGCCATGTATTCTTCTTCAAATATTTTGGCGTATTCTGCTTCCGCTTCATTGCCATCTTCATCATATTTGCGGTAATGTTCGACTTTATCAATAAAAAAGAGAGACAGCGTCTTGATGCCGAGGGGATACAGCTCCCTTTCTTTTTCAAAGTGAGAGCGAATGGTTTCGCGAATTTGGATACGGCGAATCGTTTCTTCGCTTACATCGCCCTGTACGTCGCCCACATGGATTTCTACACCGTTCGTAAAAGTAACGATTCCCTTAATGGGATCAACGTCGTTCACATGGTAGCCTTTATATTGTTCCATACCTTGGGAGAGGGCATACAGATCGTCATCTACACCAACTTTCTTGGTCATGCGTTTGATTCCCTTGCCATAGCTGATTTCAAATTCCAAACGTGCCTTCGGCGGTTCTTTAGATGAAACCACGATTTCTTCTAAGAACAAATAACTGTCCGTACCGTGCAGGTTTTGGATATCAAAGCCTTTGACTTCGATTTTCTTGACCAGCTTCATCCGATAGGCATCCAATGCATCGAGCACATAGACTAAATTGTGATGTTCTTTATGCGTAGCTGAATAATTCAATACGAACAACGGATTAAATTGCTGCAGTGCCTTCTGCGTCTTGGCGCCGCCCATTTTTTGTGGCTCATCCATAATGATAATAGGCCTGTTGGCAGCAATGACATCCATAGGAACACGGTAACCGAATTTATTGTCGCGAGCCGTAAAAATAATGCGGGCAGCCTCACTTCCTCCACGACCTTCCTTATTCTTATCACGGTTAAAGGATGAATTAAATGCCTGCGTATTGATAATCATGACAGATAGGGCCGCACTGGAGCTGAACGTATCGATGTCTGTCAGGTTCTTGGAATTGTACACAAAAAAGCGGGCCTTTTTCCCATACAGCTCCATAAAATGGTCCTGCATAGTTTGAAAGCTTTTCTGTACGCCTTCACGAATGGCAATGGATGGCACGATGACGATGAATTTGCTCCAGCCATACCGTTTATTCAACTCAAACATCGTCTTGATATAGACGTACGTCTTGCCGGTTCCTGTTTCCATTTCTACATCAAGCGAGCAGGCCCCCATGGGCTTTGTTAGCTCCTGAGAAGCTTTGATATTATGTCCCTGCTGCACGATTTGAATATTATGCAGTAATTGTATCGTACTCAAAGCTACGGGAGCATTAGCAAAGCCTAAATAATCTACATCATTAGCAAAGAGATTGTCGCCATACTTCAACGCGTCCTGTTCGGCCTGTGTCCCCATATCACGGCGGTAACTCATGCGTTCCTGAAAAGGCTGTCCTGTAAAAATTCGTACGACGCTGTCGACCGCTTCAGTTTGGTACTGCTGAATGGTAAATTTGAATTTCATCGTTGCCATCTTACAACACCTTCCTTATCGTTCGCGGGCTGTAAGTCTCAAAAATTTCTTCAAAATTGGCAGCAACACTGTCATTTGCCATGCTACTGTCACGAAAAACAGCATAGCACGGCTTTTCCTTGGCAATGGCCGTAACGACCTCTTCCGTCACGTGTTCATCAAAACAAGCGATGAGATAACCATCTTGAACAGAAAAGACTTTTTTATCGGCAATTTCTCGTTCTTCAATTTTTGAAGAAAGCAGTACGCCCAGATCGAGCATGACTTGAATCAGCAAATCTTCCGGCGTCCGATCGGCTTTGATATTGTCCGCATAATCCTCCAGTGTCAGCTGGTCTATATCATTAGGCCGGTAGTAGACATCTTTCATGTTGGATGAATCCACTGTAAAACAACGGAAACCATAGTCAATATCAGCACCCGTTTCTTCTTTAATTTTTTTGCCTGCCCGGCGGATACGTTCTTCGCCAATGTCACAGATACTTTTGTAACCAGCTTTATACGCTTCAGAATTTTTGTCTATTTTTTCTGGTATTTGAACTAATATATAAATTAACCTATTATTTATTTTTTTCGTATTTAACTGCATCACGGAATCCGCAGTTGTTGCAGACCCAGAAAAGAAATCTAATATAATATCATCATCTTGGGCATTAGATAACGTAATTAACTTATTAAGTAATGAAGTCGGTTTTGGTGTATCAAAAAAAATGTGGGCGTCAAAAAGTTCTTTTTGCTCTTTTGTTCCTGTAGTTGTAGTACCTATTTTTTCAGCACTAAACCACGAATTATCAACTGACCCATACTCTTTTTTTTCTTCATAAAACACCTTAAGTTGAGGACGTCCTTTACCATTATTTGTCCAAATAATTCGATTATCTTCCAAAGCACTAAAAAATTTATCTTGAGAAATTCTCCAGTGTCTTCCACTTGGTGGAAGATACATTTCTCCCGTATTCGGATTTGTAATTGGATAAGTAAGATTTAATCTTACCTTTGGAGCATCAAAAGGGTCCCCTTTCCACAAACCTCTGGGATCATTATCAGGATTACCAAATTTCTCTTTATTGAGTGGTAGCGGTCTGCACACAAAACTATCATTTTTATGCCATTCAGCATAATTGCTTACTTTTAATCGACGATTTTCTTGTCGACGTTTTTTTGCATAAACACATATATACTCATGATTTACGCTAAAATCTGTATCATTTTGAATAGAAGCTCTCGATTGCCATGGAATCTCTGCAACTAAATTTTTTTCACCAAATATTTCATTAGTAACTTTTTTCAAATTATCAATTTCATGATCATCAATAGAAATAAAGATGACACCATCTTCACGAAGAAAATCCCGTGCAATCTTCAATCGTGGATACATCATGTTCAGCCAATCCGTATGAAATCGCCCATTGGATTCACTATTCTGTACCATACGGTTTCCTTCTTCATCTGTTTGACCGCTGTTATCCATATATTCACGAGTATCTTGGGAAAAATCATCTTCGTAGAGGAAGTCATGACCTGTATTGTATGGTGGGTCAATATAAATCATCTTTACTTTGCCAAGATAGGTCTCCCGCAGCAATTTTAGGGCATCGAGGTTATCGCCTTCAATATATATATTTTCACTGTCGGTGTCCCCCCCCTAGTGTACCTTTTTTACTGACAGATTTTTCACGATTGAGCCGCAGTGTTTTGGCAATGGGTTGATTAGCCAAAAGGATAGATTTTTTCTTGTCCGGCCAAGTGAATTGATACCGTTCCTGCGAGCCGTCAACAACTTTTCTATTGATTTCCTGCATGAGAATGTCTTTGTCGATGGCACGCACGACATTCCCGTCTGCGTCAATACTTTCTGTTACAGCATCAGGAAACAAAGCTGCCAATTTCTTGTACTTTTCGTCTGCGAGGTCAGGCGTATGCATATTAAGTTTCTCCATGAATGAGTTCCTCCCATTGTTTTTTATATTCCTGCAGTTTTGTATAGAGTGCAAACTTCTTTTTCGGTTGCCTTTCTTTCCAAACTGCCGTTTCTGTCTTTTGAATCAATTTTTGTAAATAATCTATTTTTTCTTGCTGTTTTAGTTGCACCTCAAGGGTTTGTGTCCTCTGCTGGTGTACTATTTCAGACTGTATGGCAATTTGCCGCACGAGGTTTTCCCATATTACCGTCAATGTATTACCCTCAAGAATTAGTTGGGCATCGGCTACGCAAGTCCATTCACTGCAATAGAGTTTATGGTAATAAACAACCAGCTGCTGTTTTTGCCCATAAACGAGCTGAAAAATCAAAGGATGCGGATTTTGTTTGGCAATGGCTTCGACAATTTTTTCGTCAAAATTTTGTTTTTTCAGATGTATCGCAACAAGCAGAATTTCTTTAATTTCTGTTTCTTGCAACAAATTGAGATTCTTTGTCGTCAAGCTATTTTCCAAGAAAATACTTTCTACATCAGAAACAAATTTTTTCTTCAACGTCGGTGTCAGCGGCACATGTTGATAAAAGGCTTCTTTCGGCAGCCGCCGACCAACTTTAGTGCATTCCGGAAATTCTATCATTTATATCACCACCATAAAGCAAATGAGTTCAAAATCTTCAAGACCGGAAAAGCCGCTGTTTTGAAACGTCGTTTCACCAGCTGAAAAGAAACTGGCTATATCTTCTTCATCTTTGACGTCTATAATCGAACGGATAGCATCTTCTAATAATTGAGACACTGCTTTCATATCCCGACCGCCTTTTGTCTGCCTATTAAAATGCTGGCAGCATGCTCTATCCGGTTCTGTTTTTCCCTTAGCCAGATACCGCATCATATCCAGTATCTCTTTGGGCTGCAGATGATTGGTACATATCTCTCCGTTCTGACTCACATAAACCATATAGAACGGATGCAAACGGTTTTGATGCTTGACATTGACCTGTTCATTGATATTTTTTAAGACGAAAATGACACCTGGCTTTTTGCCATGCACTACGGCATGAATGCCATAGGGGATGCGGTCGATTTCTCGATGCTCTTTCATATAAGCCAGTAAATCCATACGAAAATCATTCAGTCCCAAATCAACAATGGAAATACCGGAATTCATATCCTCCAAATCAACAACTTCATCCTGCAGTTTTTTCAGCTGTGCTCTCCGGTAAAGCAAATCTCCTTTTTCTTCTTGATTAATTAAATCGTCGTCACCAGTTGAAGTCATTACAGAAATACGCATTCTCGTTTCGACGCGGGCTTTCAAATTGATATACTCATCCAGTGTCAAATCCGGCCAAAAATTGACGAGCTGAATTACGGCATTGCGGCTGCCGATGCGGTCAATACGGCCAAAACGTTGTATAATGCGCACAGGATTCCAATGAATATCATAATTGATGCAGTAATCACAGTCCTGCAGGTTCTGTCCTTCAGAAATACAGTCTGTACCAATCAAGATATCAATGTTATGTTGCTTGTCCTCCGGAAACAAGGTATCTCTATCTTTGGAACGCGGCGAAAAGCATGCCAAAACATGATTCATTTCTGCTTTAAAATGCGGAATTGTCGTCCGCCCATCAACACTGCCTGTAATCAGTGCTGTATTCAACCCTTTCTCCTTTGCTTTAGGCGCGATATAGTGATAGAGATATTCTGCTGTATCAGCAAATGCCGTAAAAATCAATATTTTCCGATTGCCCGGATTAATGGGATGTGCTTCCTTTTCTTCAATAACTTTTAGAAGCTGGTTTAACTTATAGTCATACTTGGGTGTAATGTCTTTGACCATATTGATAAGGAGCAACAGTGTTTCTTTATCGTTTTCAATATCACGCTGCCAAGAAATATAATCCATATCCCGCAGATCAATTCGTATTTTCTTCCCTACTGTAAAGAAATCCGTGTTCTGATCGTCGTCATCAAAATCAGCAACAGTTCCGGAAAAATCCGTAATATCTTCCAAACTTCCGGTACCACTGCGAACGAAACGACTGATACACTGCGACGTATCGTCAAGATACCGATAAATTCGTTCGACTGTCAGAAGAAATGAATGGACAGAACTTTCCATGCGTTTTAGGAGATTAATGCTCATCAGACGCTGGATACCGGCTTCACGGCCTTTGCGGAAGTTTTCCGTTTCTTCATGGGATAGATATTTGGATACTTTACTGCGCAAAATAAACTGTGTCGGCGTATAGATGGTCAGTTTCAAATCATTCAGCGTTTCATAGATTTCTTTATAGTTAATAGCCCCCGGCAGCGTCGTCAGCTTAGGATACAGGGAAATGGGTTTATTCCGTCTTGGGAAAGAACCAATATCTTTTGTGTCGTAATATGTCTGGATGTGGTGCCGCGACCGGGCAATAGTGACTGCATCCAGCACTTCGAAGAAATCGAAATCAAGACATGTAAGTAAATTTTTCGTCGTCCGTTCCGCTTCCGGAAGTTTGCACCAAGCATTATATGTTTGCTGCGCTTGCCGAAAGATCGTATCGATATCCGTCTTAGTCGGCAATTTTTCATTGATTTCTTCTGCATTTCCCTCATAATCTAATGCCAGCTGGTTGCGCAAATCAAAAAAGCGATTGTTTACCGGCGTTGCAGAAAGCATCAGGACTTTTGTACGGACGCCGGGCTTGATGACTCGATTCATAAGCCGCATATAGCGGTTTTCTTTTTCGCCGCCGTGCGAGTCCGTACCGATGCCGTTGCGAAAGTTATGACTTTCATCAATAACAACCAAATCATAATTACTCCAATTGATTCGGTTAATGGGAAGACCAATAGAAGTCATGCCGCTCTTCCGAGACAAATCAGTATGGTAAAGCACATCATAACGAAAACGGTCTTCGGCTAATGGATTATTGATCAGATTGCCGCGATAGGTCATCCAATTTTCAGAAAGTTTTTTCGGACAAAGAACCAAAACGTTTTTATTGCGTCCTTCATAATATTTAATAACTGCCAAAGCAGTAAATGTTTTTCCTAAGCCAACACTATCAGCTAAAATACAGCCATTATATTGTTCCAATTTGTTGATAATACCCAAAGCGGCATCCTTTTGGAAATGATACAGTGTATGCCAAATTTTACTTTCTTTAAAACCCGTTGCTTCATTGGGCAGGATATCTTCTGACAAGTCTTCCAAAAATTCGCTGAAGATATGGTATAAGGTCATGAAGTAAATCAATTCCGGCGCATTTTCCTGATAAACGGCAGAAATCATATCAATCACATCTTCTGTAACGTCTTTCAGTTTTTCTTTGTCATTCCATACCTTATCAAAGAGCTTCAAAAATTCTATACTGGCCGGGTTTTCAAAGCGGCTCACGATATTGGCAATATTATTTCCTCGTTTACAACCAAGATCTACTGTGGTAAAGCTGTTAAACGGCGAATACGTATACGTCTCTTCCCCATCGGATACCAGCATAAAATTATTGATGCCTTCGCGAGTCGTATTTGATTTAAAGCACGCCTTTTTTCGCATCCAAGCGGCACATTCTTTAGCAACTGCTTTTTGCTTCAATTCATTACGCAAGCGAACTTCAAATTCCGTGCCATACAAGTTCTTTTCTCTGCGCAAACGGGAAATATAGAATTCCCGTCGTTCTTTCGGCGTTTTTTCAGCTACGAAAGCCGGGGAAGTAAAGAGAAAGCGAAATTCCTTACAAGCCTGCAATTGCTGTCGTAATTCCTGATAGGCATAGATAGAAAAACAAGCCGCCGCTATTGCGATTTTGCTGTCTGACTTGATAATTTTTGCCAAATCATCCCTGACAACTTTCGTTGTATTATTAAAAATCTCCATCTGCATCCCTCTTCGGTTATAATAAGCTGGATAATATACTATAAAAGTATTCGATATAGAAGGCGTTATTTCCTGTTTATTGGTGTTCATCAAAACAAAGAGCAAAAAAAGAACCATAAATCGTATGCATACCAACATACAACCATGGTTTCCCTGTATCTTGCGGTCCGAACATAAATTTGCTAAACTATATGTATGAGGTAGTTCGATGTATTCGGTTTTCCTTGCGAGAGCGAGGTGATCAGCATGAGTGTATACGAAGCATTATCCTTGATGATAGCTTTTGCTACATTAGTTGTGCTGATTATTTCAGTACGTAAGTAATACGTAATATATAACTGAAAAAAACCGCATACCTTGCGGTACACGGCCTTCTTCAACATCAAAAAACAAGAGGAGAGCCGATGTACCACCATCGGACTATCTCTTTTTTTATTGTACCATAGGTTATATCAAAAAGAAAGAAAAAGTACATCACATATACGTTAGCAAAAATAAAACCCATATATTTTTCTTCTCTTTTCTTATCTCTTCTTATTCTTATCTATAAAGGTAACGCGTTACATTGTAAAGTTGGTACAGCTGAAAATGGCTGTTTTACTAGGTTTACACGTATTTTTTATGCTCGGATATGCAAAAAAAACTGTATATATAAATCAAAATAACGGCTGATATATGCCAATAAACGAAAACAAAAACGCGTATCTTCCTGTAACAGAACATACGAGTTATATATTTTTTATCTTGTTATGCTTTTTTTCGTGTCAATGTATAAATCAAGGCGTTGCAGATGGCTGCGGCAATGGTACTGCCGCCTTTGCGGCCTTTGGCTACGATATAGGGAACGCCGGACTGCATGATAATATCCTTGGCGTAGACGACGTTGACAAATCCCACAGGGACGCCAATGACTAAATCCGGATGTATTTTTCCTGCTCGGATTAATTCATCAAGCCGCAGCAAGGCTGTCGGTGCGTTGCCTACGGCAATAATCAACGGACCGCGTACGGCGCAGGCTTTGTCCATACAGGCTACAGCCCGTGTAGTCCCTTGGGCTTTGGCAATCTTGGCCACGTCTGCATCAGCCATAAAGCATACTTTCGTGCTGTGCAGAGTTTCCAATCCCCGCTGGCTGATGCCCATGTAGGCCATGTTGGTATCCGTAACAATCGTGCATCCCTGCTGCAGTGCCGCTAATCCTTTGGCTACGGCATCGGTGCTGAAGCGCAGTGTGCGGGCATATTCAAAATCAGCACTTGTATGAATGACGCGTTTGATAATATTTTTTTCTGCCGCCGGCAGCTGAATTTCACCTAATTCTTCTTCGATAATTTCCATGCTTCGTTTTTCTATGTCTGCCGGTAAAATATGTTCAATTTTCATGCTGCTGTTCCTTTCTGTATACATCGCACTGGATCACAAAACGCCGTGCCCATGCCGGGTTGCCTAAAAAGTGAAAATGCGGATATCCTGCCAGCAAACGGCCTTGACTATGCATACAAAGCCAGCTGCGTTTTCCCTGCGCTTTGGCAGCCAAAAACGCCGTGCCGTTGTTGGTGCTGTCTGAATAATGAAATTCATGGGCCTCCATCGTTTCGCCGGCGCGGCAAAGCATGGTGTCTTCCTGTGCTGTCAGTGTCACGTAGCCAAACCGCTGCAGCCGCTGGGTCATATGGGATGTACAGGCAATGCTTCCTACGCCGGCATAGGATTTTCCATCACGGCAAAACGCCTGCAGCAGATACATAAAGCCGCCGCATTCGGCAATACAGGGGCAGCCTTGGTTAATCGCTTGAAAAATCTGCTGCTTCATCGTATGGTTGGCTGCCCATATGTCAGCATATAATTCCGGATAGCCACCGCCAATATAGAGACCGTCGCAAGGCGGCAGTGACGCATCGTGCAGAGGACTGAAAAAGACCAGCTCGGCTCCCAGCTGTTCCAGTACATGCAAACTGTCTTCATAATAAAAGCAGAACGCTTCATCACGGGCCACGGCAATACGGACAGACGCGATAGCTGCAACTATTAGTTCTTCATAAGAAAGCATGGGTGCCTGACGGGCTGTTGCCATGATGCCGGAAATATCCAAGGTCTTTTCAGCCATTGCAGCCAAGGCATCGATTTTTTCCTGCAAATCAGCAATTTCCGCCGCCGTAATCAGCCCCAAATGACGGCTGGAAAAGCGGCATGCCGGCATATCCGGAAAATATCCCAAGGCAGGAATGCCGGCCGCTTTTTCCCACGTTTCTTTGAAATACGCATATACCATGGCGTGGACATGGTTTACGATAAAGCCAACAATCTGACTGGGTTGGTAGAATTGTGCCATGCCGCGGATTTGCGCTCCCAAAGAAAGGGCTGCTCCTTTACCGTTTACAACCAAAATAACCGGCGTTCTGGTTACTCTTGCCAAATCGTACGCACTGGCTTCACTCGTCGTGCCAATGCCGTCATAATATCCCATAGCTCCTTCCAACACGGCAATATCTGCCTGTTTGGCATGTGATGCCAAGAGATAATTGACGTTATCTTCTCCCCGGTGTCCCCGTCCCAGCAGAAATAAATCCAAGTTATGCGACGGTGTATGCAGTACTTGGGTATGAAACATCGGATCTATATAATCGGGGCCGTTTTTAAAGGCTTCCACACGAAGATGCTGCCGCTGCCAAACACGCAGCAAGGCGCAGACAATCGTCGTCTTGCCGCTGCCGCTGCACGGAGCGGCGATGAGTACGCGCGGAATCGCTGCTTGCTTCATTTAGGCTTGCTCCTTTGGATACGCAGACAAAATATATATCGGGTTTTGCCCTATCATCATATGATACGGGCCTGCGGCTTTGCTTTTGGCGATGCTGACTTGGGTAATATCCAGTGTATACGCCGTATGCTGCGCATAGTACGCTGTCACGACTGCCAATGTTTCTACAGTAATAGCTGTTATAACGACTGGGCAGCAGGGATTTTTTTTATAAATCGTATCTAGAATCACCCCTAGCCGGCCTTTCGTGCCACCAATAAAGGCCCGCTGCGGCACAGGCAGATTCTGTATCGTTACAGCTGCATCGCCCGGTACGATGGTCATTTGGCTGACGGCAAAGCGTTCTTTGTTTTGCTGCAGTACCTGCAGGGCCTCTTGGTTCATTTCCATAGCATAGACATGGCCCCACGGTACCTGCAGAGCCAGCTCTATGGAACAAGAACCCGTACCGGCGCCTACGTCATAGACAATATCACCGGGCTGCGGCTGCAGTTTGGACAAGGCAATACAGCGTATTTCCTGCTTTGTCATGGGCGCACGGCCCCGCAGAAAAAGGCTGTCATCGAGTCCCGCATACGGCATAGGCCGACGTACAGCCCGGTCATTTTGTATCATCATGACAGCCAGCCCCTGCAGTTCCTGCTGTGCCAGCTGTGCGGCTGTTCCGGAAACAATGCGTTCCTGCGGATATGACAAATCGATGCCAGCCTGCACGTATACATGGGACAGTCCGTATCGGCAAAGTTCCTGACATAATGATGACACGCTGTCTTTACCGCCGGTCAGGCAAAATACCTTAGAATGGCACTGAACGGCCCAAGGTAACGGGGCTTGGCGTCCATGCCGGCTGATAATATACGCATCCTGCCAGGAAATCTGCAGTTTGGCAGCAAAATACACAAGACTGCTGATGCCGGGAATCCGTGTAACAATGCAGCCGGGAATATCACGCAGCAGCTCTGCCAAGCTAAAAAAGCCGACATCACCGGATACGAGGACGGCCATCGTATCTGCCCCCGCGGCATGTGATGCGGCAATACGGCGGATTTCCGATGGTTTGTACGTTTCATGTATTTTTTTTTCTGCTGTATCCCAAAACTGCAGCATCCGTTTGTCCCCGACGAGGATGTTGCTTTCTGCAATCGCCTTTTTCGCTTCTATGGTGAGCAAGTCCGGATGCCCCGGCCCTATGCCAATGATATAGACATGCATGATGTAATCACTCCTTGTACCATCGCTGAAATGCCTGTTTAATATCTTCCAGAGAACTGCCCTGTTCCGTCCGCCGTTTGATGACAATAAGCACGGCACCGGCACTGCGGGCGGCTGTGACTTTTTCTGCAAAACCGCCGGGCGTGCCAGAATCTTTGGTCACGACATAGGCAGCTTTATACTGCGCAAACATAGCCGCATTGAGCGATGCAGAAAACGGGCCCTGCATGCAAATCAGGTGTGACGGCTCATATCCCAGGTCCAAAGCCCGTTTCAGTGACATCATCGTCGGCAGAATACGGGCATATACACGCTTTGTATAATCCGGTATCTGTGTAAATACATCCAGATTTTTGCTGCCTGTCGTCAAAAAAATCGGCCCCGTCGTATGACTGAGAACATCGACAGCTTCTTCCATCGTATCGACAGGTACGCAGTCCGCATACGTATCTGCAGGCCGCACGACACGCCAATACATCGTCTTTTGAGCCGTGCAGGCTGCCTGTACGTGTGCTGTGACAGCTGCTGCATAGGGATGGGTCGCATCAATCACCAGTTGTATCTGCTGATGCTGCAAAAAAGCTTCCATCTCTGCTTCTTCCATTCGTTTCACACAGACAGTAATATTTTCTTTTTTCGGCAGCAGAGAAGCACCGTATGCCGTTGCCACGGATACATGCAGTGATACATCAAACTGGCTGATATAGGCAGTCAGCAGCCGTCCTTCCGTCGTGCCGCCGACAATCCAGACGGCTCGTTTCATACAGTATATCCCCGCGGCGTAACCAGTTTGCCGTCCAGTACTTTCGTCTGGCTGTTGCCGATAAATACGGTAGAAAACATATCGGCCTGCATTTTGCGCAAATGGCCCAGCGTCGTAATTTCTGCCGTTTCGCCGTCTCTGCCAATATGATGAACGATGCCGGCCGGCGTGCCGGCAGACTGATGCCGCAAAATAATATCACACGCTTTTTCCAAATAGTCCGCCCGTTTTTTACTCGACGGATTATACAGACAAATGACAAAATCACCGGCAGCGGCACAATCCAAGCGGTTTTCTATGGTTTCCCACGGCGTCAGCAAATCGCTCAGAGAAATCAAGCAAAAATCACTGACCAGCGGAGCGCCGAGAAGAGCCGCTCCCGAACAGGCCGCTGTGACGCCGGCAATGACCGTGATTTCTACATCATCACACCCGGCAGCTACTTCATGCATAATGCCAGCCATACCGTAGACACCGGCGTCGCCGCTGGAAATAATTGCTATCGTTTTGCCTTCCCGCGCTTTTTCCAGTACCAGGCGGCATCGGTCTACTTCTTTTTTCATGCCCGTCATGAGCAGTTCTTTTTGAGAAAACTGCTCTTCAATCAATTTGATATAGGTATTGTAGCCCACAATGCAGTCGCACTGTTCCAGTACGCGCTGTGCTTCGATGGTCATGCCTGCTTGTTTTCCCGGGCCAATGCCTACTACGTAAATTTTATGCTTCATCTATGTATTACCTCTTTTTATCAAATGTCACCGTATAGGGTTCACAGGCAATGGCGACAGTTACACCGTCTTTGCCTGACTTTTGCAGCAGCAGCGTCCCGCCGTGACTGGCTAACACGGCAGCCCGTTCGCATACATTGTCCGTGCCGATGATGCGGCGGACAAAATCGGACGACATAAACGTTCCCGGCGCATCATTGAGCTGCCGTACCGTATAATACTGAATGGGCAGATGATGCTGCTCTGCAAAAGCAGTCAGCCCTGCTTCATTTCTTTTTATATCAATCGTGCTGATGTCGGCTACGGCCTGCCAGCTGACGTGTATCTGCTTCATATCTTCTTCGACGCGCCGGGCAATCTGTTCCCGGCTGGTTCCCCGCTTGCAGCCAATGCCAATATGCAGAATAACAGGATACGCCGTAATCGTCCTCGTAAAGGGATGACAGTCTTCATGAACCGTAACGGCCACGCCAACCGGCCCTTTCTGGGCACGTATCAATCCTGCCGGCATCTCACCGCCAACAGGAAATTCACTGTACAAACCGGCTTGGCCTCGTTCCAGCAGCTCTGCGGCAAACTGTTTGGCATCCTGCAGAGAGGACAAATGAAGTCCCTGGCGGGCAGCCCATTCGTCGACAGCAAACAAATCATTGACATCCGTTGCCGTCGTGATGACAGCCTGTCCATGCAGCATTGCTGCCAACATGCGTGCCAGCCCATTGGCGCCGCCTATATGCCCGGCCAGCAGGGGGATAACAAACTGCCCTTTTTCATCAATAACCAAGACAGCCGGATCTTTTTCTTTGCCCCGCAAATGCGGTGCCGTCATCCGTATGGCAATCGCCGCGGCACCTACAAAGATAAGTGCCTGAGCTTCTTTCATAGCCAGCCGTACGGCTTCCTGCAGGTTGAGCGGAAAGGCCTGCAGCCGCGTATCCAAATGAAGCAGCTTGGGAAGGGTTTCATTAGTAACGTCCCATTTCTGCGCCGCTAAATACGTCCCGATGCGCAGCCCCAGCTGCGTACCCGCTGTTGTAAACGAAAAAATAAAGGCTTTCATATGGATTCCCCCTTAGATAGGCAAATCTGCGTTACGTTTTGTCCGGGTAGGTCTGTGTCTTGGGTTCTGCCTGCCGGTATCCATGGGTAAAGGCCGGATGGTAGAGCAAACTTCTTTCATAAGAAGATCCCAAAAACGAGCCTACCAAAATAAGTGCTGTTTTATCAATATGATGGGCAGATGCCGTCTGCGCCAGCGTATCTACGGTACAGCGGTATACCTGTTCTTCCGGCCACGACGCCTTGTAGACAATCGCTGCCGGCGTTTGGCCGCTGTAACCGCCCTGCATGAGTTCAGTCTGCAATTTTTCCAGCAAACCGGCACTTAAAAAAATAACCATGGTTGCGCCGTGCGCTGCATAGTCTGCAATCTTTTGCTTATCCGGTACAGGCGTTCTGCCTTCCATGCGTGTAATAATTACGGATTGGCTGACATGCGGCAGCGTATATTCTGCCTGCACGGCAGCAGCGGCCGCACAAAATGAGCTGACTCCCGGCACGACTTCAAAATGAATCTGTTTTTCCTGCAAAATATCCATCTGTTCCCGAATGGCTCCGTAAATAGACGGATCTCCCGTATGCAGCCGTACCACCATCTGTTCCTGCCGCTGTGCTTCTTCCATGACGGCAATGACTTCTTCCAGCGTCATGCCGGCGCTGTTGTAAATGCGGCAAGATGGCTGGGCATAATCCAAGAGCTGCGGATTAACCAAAGAACCTGCATAGATAATGACATCAGCTGTTTCCAAAAGATGTTTGCCCCTGACAGTAATCAAATCGACGGCACCGGGACCTGCGCCTACAAAATAAACCATATGCTACCTGCTTTCTGACGACATCATAGTAAACGCAGCCCAAACGCCTGGCTTACTACATATGTCCTGACAATAACCATTGCAAAATCCTATTGCTATATCTATTTCTTGCCTTTTACGAGAAGTACCGAAAAATAGGCTGTACGTTCTACATCATCCAGTCCGTAATGTATCGTTTCTCCCGGCAGGCCGCAGCGTTCTATCATGGCTGTACCTGCCAGCTGCTGTGTGTCCTGCAAATCCTGCTTTAGGGACGCAAACGGGCCGGACGGCTTCATGATAATTTTGCTGCCTGGTACCGATAATAACGCTTTTCGGTCTTGGCGGCCGCCCGGAATAATCGTCAGCGGTTCATCCTGCTCGCAAAGAGGCTGCTGCAGTCTGGCAGCTGCTGCACAAAAACTCGGCACGCCCGGAATAATTTCCGTCGCATAGCCATCATCATGAATCCGACGCTGCACGTACATACTCGATGCATACACTGTCGGGCATCCCAACGTAATAAGTGCCGCATCACGTTCCTGCTGCAGTTGCGATTCAATAGCTGCCGCACCGGCTGCATGGGCTTCTTCCAAGACAGCTGCATCCCGTGTCATAGGAAAATCAATCGTCAAAATTATTTTATCCTGCAAATCAACAGCCGCGCCGTTTTCTATGGCCCGCAGTAAAATATCTTTGGCTGTCGTCACGCCGGTATGTCCCTGCGGGACTGCCAAAACCGGGCAGTTTCGAATCTGCTTGACAGCTTTTAGTGTAAGCAGTTCCGGATCTCCCGGACCTACGCCTATACAGTACAATGTTCCATTCATCGGTGGTCCTCCCTGCGTTGTTGATACGTGATTAACTGTTTTGCCTGTGACGTATATCCCAGCACGCCATAGACATTGGAAAACATAACCGCGCCTGTCACCAGTTGTTGATGCACGCGCTGATTCATATAATATTCTATTTTATCACAAACGGCAGCCATTACGGATTCCAACAGCTGATATTCCTGCAAAATCCGCAGGGCCTCATCCGTCGTAATACTGTCATACACGGCCTTGCCTACGGCCGCATCCGCACCTTGGAGCATCGCCGTCAAAGCCAGCAGTGTCGTCCTGCCGTCGGCACAGCGCGAATGGGTATTCATAATACCCTGCCCTACTTTGACTAATTTGCCAACATGCCCAATCAGCAGTATGTCGTGAAATCCCTTGTATACGGCATAGTCAAGCATTTCACCGACATAGTTGCTAATCGTCACGCGCTGTGATACGTCCAAATGCAGCGTATCCCGGCTAAAATCCACACCGTAGTTGCCAAAAAAAGCCAGCAGATGCCTGTTTCCGGCGGCGCACCGCGCGTCCATTTCAGTATGAATTGTATCGACAAGAGCCTGTTCACTCATAGGCTCTACGATTCCGGACGTGCCCAAAATAGATAAGCCGCCTTCGATACCCAAGCGGGGATTGAAGGTTTTCCTGGCAAGTCTTTCGCCGTCAGGCAGCGAAATCGTGACACGAAAACCGCCTGTATAGCCCAAACGGTCAGCCGTTTCCTGCAGTGCTTCCCGTATCATGCGGCGCGGCGTCGGATTGATAGCCCAGTCACCGGGACGGCACGCAAGCCCTGCCTTGGTGACTTTGCCTACGCCGCGGCCGCCGCAGATTGCTATGCCGCTGTCTATCTGTTCTACCGTGCTGTATACCAACATGCCGTTGGTAATATCCGGGTCATCGCCGGCATCTTTGCGCACGGCACAGGATACGGCATGCGGTTGCCGAGAAATATCTTCCAGTTCCAGCGACAAGACAATCCCTTTGGGCGTTTTCACCGTCACAGTCGATATCGTCCGGCCTGTCAGAATCATGACCGCAGCCGCTTTCGAAGCAGCTGCGGCACACGTCCCGGTCGTATAGCCGCACCGCAGCTTTTTACCGTCTTTTATGGTGAAGGCGTCCATGCTGTCCCTCCTCATCCAAGCCTACCGGCACGATTGCCTGCTGGCCGCTTTGCGTCGTCAGTATATCCGCATGGACATGAAACACCGTTTGTATCAGCTGCGGCGTAATCACTTCCTGCGGCTGTCCGGCAGCAACAATGCGGCCTTCATTCATGGCAATGACATAATTCGTATACTGCAGGGCCTGATTCATGTCATGCAGTACAATGACAATCGTCAGTCCCAGTTTTTCATTAATATGCCCCAACAGCTTCATCATGCGTAATTGATGCTGTATATCCAAATACGTTGTCGGCTCATCCAAAAATAAGATGGAAGACCGCTGTGCCAGCAGTACTGCCAGCCAGACACGCTGCTGTTCCCCGCCGGACAGATTCTGCACCAGTTCGTCTTTGCGCGTATGCATCTGCACGGCATACAAAGCTTTATCGACATAGCGGGCATCGTCTGCCGAAAACGAACGGTACAGTGTCCGATAAGGAAAGCGTCCCATCTGTACCAAGTCCTCTACAGTCACATCACTGGGAGCTTGGTGAATCTGCGGCAGAACAGCAATCTGCCGTGCCAGCTCTTTGCGCCCAAATGAGCGTATATCTCTTTCTCCCACGTACACATGGCCTTCTTTGAGTGAAATCATGCGGCTCATGGCTTTCAGCAGCGTACTTTTGCCGCAGCCGTTCGGACCAATAATCGATACGATGCGTCCTTTAGGGATTTCCATATGTATATCGTGAAGAATTTCTTTTTTACCGATCGCAACGGAAAGATGTTCTACTCGGATGGCAGCCTCCACGGTCTACACTTCCCTTCTCAGCAAAAACAAAAAGAACGGCGCGCCGATAAAAGCCATAATCAGCCCTACAGGCAGTTCTACCGGCGCAAACAATACCCGCGCTGCCATATCACTCAGTGTCACCACTGCCGCTCCCAGCAGTACGGAGCCGGGAATAATATACCGGTAATCCGTTCCCACCAAAAGGCGCACGATATGAGGCACAATCAAGCCGACAAACCCAAGCAGTCCGGCCACACTGACGGCACTGGCTGCCAGCAATGCGGCTACAGCCGTCAAGCAGACCCGTGTCCGTTCGATATGGACGCCCAGGCTTCGTGCCATGTCATCGCCCAGCTGCAGCATATTGAGATAATAGGATCCCCAAAGAGCCAGCACGATGCCAAATGCCGCGTACGGAGCAATCATCGTCGCATCGTCCCAGCTGCGCGCAGCCAAGCCGCCGACCATCCACATGAGCGCACCATGCACGCGGTCACTGTAAAAAATAAGAATACCCGAAATGCCGGCACTCAAAAAAGCCGATACCGCTACGCCTGCCAGTATAATCCGCACAGGCTTGATGCCGTTTTTCCACGCCAACACGTAAATCAAAACCGCGGCTGTCATAGCACCGATAAAGGCAACCGGCGTAATCAGATACATCCATGCCGGCATAACGACTAGCACTAAAATTCCTGTGATGCCCGCACCAGCTGAAATGCCGATAATATGCGGGTCAGCCAGCGGATTGCGCATGACAGCCTGCAAAATTGCGCCGGCTACAGCCAAATTTGCGCCGACCATAGCCCCAGTCAAGGCACGGGGCAGCCGCAGATTCCAAACAATTTGATCTGCCATATCCGCCGTCGGAAAAGTCAGTATCTGCAGCACCTGTGGCAGTGGGATAGATGCAGCACCGGCACCTACAGACAGGGAAATTCCCAATAGGGCTAATACAGCAAAAACGATGAGCATTGCCCATCGCCAAGCAGTGCGGGAGGTTCCCGCTAGTATTCGATTCATTGATATACCTCTGGATAGACAAGTTTTGCCATATATGCTATGGCTTTAGGATACTCTAATCCAGGATTGAGCAAGAAATAATTTTCCGGCAGTACATACACGTGTCCTTCTTGAACGGCGCGCAGTGTACTCCATGCCGAATTATTTTTTACATCCTCTTGGATTCTCTTTTCTATTTTATCCTTTGGTCCCATGGATGTAAAGAAAATACTATCCGGATTTTGTTCTACCAAAGCTTCCATACTGTACGGCACTTTTTCAGCGTCTTTAGCATCTTGCGCTGTAGCAGAAGCAACATTCTCAAAATGAAGAATGTCTGCTACGTTGCCGGCAATACTGCTAGGCAGCTGTACCGATACAGCACTCGGCGTAGCATAAATAATTGCAATTTTTTTCTTTTCCTGCGGCAGTTTATCTACAATAGCTGTAATTTCTGTATCCATTTCGCTGCTTTTTGCTTTAGCAGCTTCTTCTTTGCCGTAAACTTTACCAACAATTTCTAAATCTCGTTTGACATCCTCATACGATTTGCTCTTCAAAGCAATAACGGGGATATGGTTTTGTTCCAAAATCGGAATCAATTTTTGATGCTGTTTGGCACTGGCAATAACTAAATCCGGTTTGAGTTCCATGATTTTTTCTGTGCTGACATTGTATACCGGCCCGACATCGGGAACATCTTTATACTTGTCGGCAATAGTTGCATCTTCTGATTTGACTGTCGCTCTGCCTGCTACATCGCCATCTACAGCAGAGACAAAATTCAAAATCGATGTCGATAACACAACGACACGCTGCGGCTTTTCTTTGAGCGTAACTGTGCGGCCCGCATCATCTGTAATCTCAGCATAGACGCCATTGCTTTGTGATGTATTGGCTGTCGTCGCCGCGTTCTGCGGTGTACAGCCGCTCAATCCTATGCTCATACAAAGGCAAAGACAAACTCCCATCAACCATTTTTTCATATACGTTACCTGCCCCTTCCTACAAAATGACGAGGAATACGTGCGTCAAAACACGTCTCGTCCTTCATGTCGTTCTTGCTGTTAGAACGTGTATTTGACGCCCAACTGCCAAAAACGTCCTGGTTCCGGCCAACCATAGTACATATCATAGCCTTTATTCGTCAAATTATTGACTTTAGCATAAATCGTTGTTCTTGTATTGGCATTGTAACTGACGGCGGCATCCCATGTCACATATGAACCGGCTACATAATACGTATCATCGCGGCCTGTTCCGGCATTCATCAACAAGCTGGCTGTCCATGTAGGATTATGGAAATTCAAGCCCATGTGATAGCCATTGGGACGATTGTTGGAATTATAGGTCGTATCTTTAACTAATCCTCTGCCGTCACCTTTATCGACGCGAGATCGAATATAAGAATAGCCCAAGGAATAATCCCAAGAATCATTAATGGTCTTATTCATCGTAATTTCCATGCCTCGTTTTTCTTCACGGCTGACATTGGCTACATCCGATTCATAATAGGTTCCCTTATCAATATTGCGGTTCCAAACAATGGCATTGTCCAAGGCATTGCGGAATACACTAACATCAAACACCGTCTTCACATCTGCCTGATACGTAAATCCCAGCGTCTGCGTATACCCTGTTTCCGCTAATATATCGAGAGCTCCCTTTGAAAGGGAAGGTTTGCCTTTATATTTACCTTGTTTATAGTAATATAAGTCATTGAAACGCGGCGCATTGAAGACACGTCCCCAGTTGCCATAAACATTAAAGGCACCATTGGCTTGATAGTTTACGGCAATGCGCGGCGTCGTATGCGTGCCATAATCACTGTTGTGATCATAGCGGACACCCGGCGTAACTGTCCATTTGCCCAGTTGCATAGCATCTTCTACATACGCAGCCTGATTTATGCGGCTTTTCGTATCACCATATCCGGCACTGGCATTAGAGCCTTCGTCCTTCGCCCATTCCAGTCCGGCTGTAATCCGGTGATATCCGACATGCCAGCCTTTTTCTAACTGTATACCCTGTGTCCGCGCAGAATAGCGGCCGTCCCAATTCGTAGTCGTATAATCATTATAATACCGCAGGAATCCAGGCATATCCGTATCTTCATTAAAATGATACGTCACGGCAACATTGTTATACAAACGGTCCACTCCGTTCATGCCATTTTGAACAAACTGATGTTTTTTAGAAACAGACGGAGAGTCAAATTTAGCATAACTGCTGGAAAATGTTTTGTGGAATACATGCAAGTCGACAGCACTTTTATCATTAATCTGCTGGCGAATACGGGCATCAATCGCCTTTTTTTGGTAGTCTGAAAGGGCTTTATCGGTTTCGCTGCCATTATTATAATTCATATACCCGCGTCGTCCCATACTTTTAGCAATAAACCAGCTCGTCTTTCCTTTTTTACCCTGACTTGTCGAACTATAATTATAGGTATTCCAAGAACCGATATTCACATCATATGTCCGTTTTTCCGTATCTGCACTGTTTTTCTTGGTAATAATATTAATAACGCCGCCTACAGCGCCGCTGCCGTATTTGACAGAACCGCTGCCTTTTGTCACTTCAATTCGTTCAATGGCGGATGCATCCGGAAGCGCCGAAAAATCCGTCGTACCGCGGCCATATGGCGAGCTTTGGGGATTTGCCAAACTTTGACCATCGACAAGAACCAAGACACGGTCAGACCCATTTAACCTGACATAGGAAGCCGTACCGCCAGCCACTTGATCGTTGACAGATACACCATTAATATGCTGAATCGCTTCCTGCGCCGTCGTATAGTTATTCTTTTCAATATCTTTTGCCGTCACGATAGTCATGTTAGACTGCTGTTTTTGAATCTGCGTCGTGACTGGAAGTGCTGCTGGCTGCGGTTTGGGTGCTTCATACCGCTTTGCCGTGACGACAATCGTATCCGTATCATAGTCTGCCGTATCTGCCGCCCATATGCTTAAACTTCCTGCCATGGAAAGGCAAATGCATGAAAGTAATGCTTTATTGTGTATCATAAAAAAACTCCCTTAGTATTCCATATTTTCACTTCTCGTGTATCCTGTATCTCTACTGCAGTACAAAAGGTATCTGCAAGTTGCGTTCTGCCGCAACGGCTTCGCCCTGTTCATTGCGCGCCGGTTCGTACTGGCATTGGTAGGCAATCTGCACAGCCGCGGCATCCATCGAGGCGTAGCCTGACGAGCCGCTTACGGACGCACTGCTTACAGTGCCGTCTGCCGCAATAACGACGTGAACCGTAACAGTTCCAGAAATATTTTTCTGCCGCAAATCCTGCGGATAATAGGCACTGACATCGGGCTGAGAAATCAAACGCGCCTTCGTGGCCGGTCGTCTGCCTTCACTGTGCCGGTCTCCACCGGGATCGCCGCCTTGGGGATTGCCGTCGGCATCCACTCCCAATCCTGGTGCCGCATCCGGGTTGTTTCCCGGTCCTGCCGGACCCGGTTCGCTGAGGCCATCACCTGGCACAGTATCGCTTGCTGTCATATTGTCTGATGCCGTATTGCCATGATTCTGATTGCCGGAAACAACATTTGCCGTCGGCTTTTCCGCATCGTTTTTCGCCGCAGCGACTGCCTTGGCCTTTTCTTCACTGATGCCCTGCGTCTGCATAATTTTTTTGATTTCCCGCTGTTCCTGCACTTCCTGCGTATACGACTCACTAATCTCTGGCATATGTTTCTGCGGCATATGATACGTTTCACCGCCTCCGCCGCCACCATTAGATGCCGGTTCACCGTTTCCCGCTGTCGGTGTATCATCCCGTGACTCTTCATTGTATACGGTTACATCCACAGGCGGTGCCTGAGAATGGCTTTGCAGAAAGGTGAACATGCCGCCGGCCGCCAGCAGGCCAAACACGATGACGTGCAGACCGACAGATACGGCTGCCGCCACACGTTTATCCCGTTCTTCCTGCGTCACTGAGAACCCCCGCTTTCTGCTGCCAAGCCAAAACGGCTGATGCCGGCTCCTTTCATTTCATCCAGCAGGGCAATGACTTTGCCGTAATCCAGCCCTTGGTCAGCCCGCAGCACCACTGAAAACTGCGGATTGCGCCGCTGCTCAGTCTGAGCTTTTTTCAGCAGTTCCTCTTTGGTGATTTCTTTATCTTCCAGCCACAGCGAGCCGTCTTTTTTCATCGTGACCAAATACGTTACCGTCGTCTGCGTTTCCGCATGGGATGCCTGGGGCAGATTGACAGAAACCGTCTTCATATCCACCATATACAGCGTACTAATCATAAAAAAGACCAGCAGGAAAAACATGATGTCTATCATCGGAATAATCATGACTTCAGGCTTTGTAAACGAACGCCTGTCTCGCAGTCTCATGCACTCACCGTCCCGTTTTTTCCTGCGGCATCCATTCTAATGCCGAAAAACACATTTCCATATCCGTAATCATGCGGTCCAGCCGCTGCGTAAAATACGCATGCACGATTAGGGCCAAAATTGCGACGCACAGGCCAAACGCCGTAGCAATAAGCGCTTCCCCTACGCCGCCCGTAATGGCTGCAGCCTGCCCGGACTGGACGTTAAAAATACTAAACGACGTAATCATGCCGCTGATTGTACCGAGCAGCCCCAAAAGCGGCCCCATGGTAACAATGACGTTCAAATAATACAGCCGGTTGCGCAGCTTAGCCAGTAAAATACCAGACTGTACTTCTACAAAAGCCTGCATCGTATCCGGCTGCTGGCTCTGCATGGCATCCCGCAGAATCAAAGCCAGACCGCCCATGCCGCTCTCTGCGGTCTTTTGCGCCCTGTCGTACTGCTTCAGCTTCATATACGTATAAAATTGATTGGCAAAGGTACGTCCTGAGTCCATGCGGTTGTAAAACATAGCCCGTTCAACCCCAACATATACGACAAAAAGGGAGCAGATAAGCAAAATATACATGACTACGCCGCCTTTTTGAAACAACTGTATTCCTTCTACGATAACGTCCATGATGTCCTCCTTTGACAGCCTGCACGAAAAAAAGCCGCAAGAATCCCCTTACGGCTTTGTCTTAAAAAAGAATCTCCCTTCCCATCGCTCGCAGGTCTGTCGGTGATTATCCATCAGGCAGTTCTTCTGGCTTGGATTCCTAGCTGTACTGCGCCTTCCCATACCCGCGCGGGGTACAGTGACATACTTGCCGTACAGCTCCTCCCTACAGCGGCGGGACCGCGCCGGCCTCAGACCGGACTTATCTATTGAGTCTTGCGACACCTGATGTATTCATATGCTGTTGCAACTATTGTATAGTTGCATTTACTATAGCATGCTCCCTACGGTATGTCAATTTTTCCTGCTCTGCAGCGTGTTCTTTCGCTTTCTCGGCAGGCTGCTTACGGCAGCAAAGAATATACGGCCCGTTATTTTGCTGTTTCCCACTTCGGCAAATGACGCAAAAACCAGACGTACGCCACAGCCAAAATCACAACCGTAACTATCCAGCTCAACGGAAATACCATCATCAAGCAGTCAAACGTCGGATTGCCGACAAAAACTGTATAGACCCAGGTCACGCGGGTACCGCAAATCCCAAAGAGCGTAATGACAGCCGGAATCAGCGAATTGCCGTAGCCGCGCATCGCGCCAGATACGATTTCCAGCACAACTTCTACAAGGCAAAACGCCTGAATATAAAACAAGCGCACATAGCCAATAGAAATAACTGCCGCATCCGTATTAAACAAGCTCAATAACGGAGCCGCAAAAACAATCGTCAAGGCACCGCTGACGACAGCGACCAAGCCATCCATCATGAGGCAGAGCTTGAAAACACGCCGACACCGCGACACCAGTCTGGCACCGTAATTTTGACTCGTAAAGGTCGTGCAGACCTGGCCAAAGGCATTGATAATAAAATAGGTGAAAATTTCTATATTAAATGCAGCGGCTGACGCGGCCATGACATCAGGGCCCAAGCTGTTGATAGCTGACTGAATGCAAAGATTGGACAGAGAAAAGACCATGTTCTGCAGTCCTGCCGGCAGACCGATTTTCAAAATCTGCACCAGCAAAGGCTTATCAATGGCAAACTCATGCATGCGCACGCGGATCTCCGTATGACTGCGCCGCAAAAAGTAAAAGAGCAGTCCCGAACTAATCGTATTGGCAACAATCGTCCCTATAGCAACCCCTTCAGCAGACATGCCCAGTTGCAAAATAAAAAACAAGTTGAGAAACGCTTTGATGACGCCGCCTGCAATCAAACAGTACAACGGCGTACGCGTATCTCCCTGGCTGCGGAAAATAGCCGATTCAAAATTGTACAAAAAAATAACCGGCAGGCCTAAAAAATAAATCCGCAAATAGATTTCTGCCATACTGCGGATTGCCAGCGGTACAGACAAAAAATCCAACAGCTGATTGGTTATCACTTCACCAACAACCGTCATACCGACGCCGCACAGCAACGCGACAAGAATTGCCGTATGGACGCCTTTGTGAATACCGGCCGTATCCTTTTTGCCAATGAAGGACGCAATGACTACATTCGCCCCCAGTGAAATGCCAATAAACAGGCTCAATGTCGTCGCCAGTACAGAGCTGTTGCTGCCGACAGCAGCCATGGCTTCCTTGCCGACAAACTGACCCAGCATGGCAATATCCAACGCATTAAAAAACTGCTGCATCATGCCTGTCAAAGCAAACGGCAAAGCGACTATCAGGATTTTATCCCACAGCGATCCCTGCAGCATATTGACTTTTTTTGCTCGACTTGCCACCTAAGCACCTTCTTTCTCTTATACGCTGATATAAAAAACCACACACTTATCGCTAAGACAACTGTGTGGCTCCCATGACACGGCACACGCCTGCGCCGCAGTCCGCAGCGCAGCGCGTATGTATTTGTTCATTGTATTATTGTAAGTTCTTTGTCAGCAACTGATTGACAACACCCGGATTAGCCCGGCCTTTCGTTTCTTTCATGATTTGGCCGACAAGGAAACCGATGGCTTTCTTTTTGCCTGCTTTATAGTCAGCAACAGACTGCGGGTTGGCTGCAATAATCTTCTTGACCATATCTTCCAATGCGCCTGTATCGGTAATCTGTACCAAGCCTTGTTCTTTGACGACTACATCTGCCGATTTGCCTGTTTTCCACATTTCCGGCAATACCTTTTTGGCGATTTTACCGGAAATCGTGCCTTTGGCAATGAGCTGCAAAAGGCCTGCCAAATCAGCCGGTTTGACCGGTGCTTCTGCGGCACTTACGCCTTCTTCGTTCAGCTTTTTGGCAAATTCGCCGAGCATCCAGTTGGACGCCGTCTTGGCATCAATGCCGTCTTTGACGATTTCTTCAAAATAGTCTGCCGTCTGTTTTTCCAGGGTCAGCAAGTTGGCGTCGTATTCAGGAAGGCCCAATTCATCCATAAAGCGTTTGCGGCGGGCATCGGGCATTTCCGGCAATTCTTTGCGGACTTCTTCGATGTATTCCGGAGACACTTCAATCGGAATCAAATCCGGTTCCGGGAAATAGCGGTAATCACTGTCCCCTTCTTTGACACGCTGCAAGACGGTAATGCCTTTGGCTTCTTCCCAGCCGCGGGTTGCCTGCTGAATCGTGCCGCCGTCTTCCAAAATCTGTGCCTGACGGACTGCTTCGTATTCAATCCCTTTCTGTACGCCGCTGAAAGAGTTGATGTTCTTTAATTCTGTTTTTGTGCCCAGTTTGGTGCTGCCGACAGGCCGAACAGAAATGTTGGCATCACAGCGCATGCTGCCTTCTTCCAAGCGGCAGTCAGAAACGCCCAGATACTGCAGAATAGAACGGAGTTTTTCCAAATAAGCGCGGGCTTCTTCGCCGCTGCGCAGTTCCGGTTCGCCAACGATTTCCAACAAAGGCACGCCTGTACGGTTGTAATCGACACAGGTAGAATCGGATGTATCAATCGTAGCCCCGCTGTGGACGAGTTTGCCGGCATCTTCTTCCATATGAATACGGGTCAGATGGATGCGGCGCTGTTCACCGTTGACTTCAATATCGACATAGCCGCCTTTGCAGATTGGCAAATCAAACTGCGATGTCTGGAAGTTTTTCGGCAAGTCAGGATAGTAATAGTTTTTGCGGTCAAATTTGCTGAACGGCAAAATATCGCAGTGCAGTGCCAGCCCTGCTTTGACAGCAAAATGAAGTACTTCTTTATTGAGGACCGGCAGTACACCCGGCAAGCCTAAGCAGACCGGGCAAACATGGGTATTGGGTTCTGCGCCAAATTCCGTACTGCAGCCGCAGAAAATTTTAGTTTTTGTTTTTAATTCGACATGGACTTCCAAGCCGATAACGGATTCGTATTTCATTAGAGTTCAACCTCCCCCATTGGCGACGGCTTACGCAGGTCCGTCCGATTTTGTTCAAACGTATAGGCAGCGCGCAGCAGCGTTGCTTCATCCAACGCTTTGCCAATCAGCTGCATGCCAATAGGAAGACCGTTTTTATAGCCGCAGGGAATGCTGATGCCCGGCAGACCGGCCAAGTTCAGCGTAACGGTGCAGACATCGCCCAAATACATAGCCAGCGGATTGTCGCTGTTCTGACCAATCTTGAATGCCGTGTCCGGTGCTGTCGGCGTCAGCAGGATGTCGCACTGTTTCAGCGCTTCATCATAATCCTGTTTAATCAGCGTACGTACTTTCATAGCACGCAGGTAGTACGCATCATAATAGCCAGAGCTGAGTACGTACGTACCAAGCAAAATACGGCGCTGTACTTCCGGGCCAAACCCTTCAGAACGAGTTTTGATATACATATCGACAATATCCTTGCCTTCGACGCGGAGGCCAAAGCCTACGCCGTCATACCGGGCCAAGTTGGAGCTGGCTTCTGCCGGTGCAATGACATAATACGCAGCAATGCCGTATTTCATGTGCGGCATGCTGACCGGCACAATTTCAGCGCCCAATTTTTTATACGTTTCAATCGCTTCGTCCAGTGATTTGCGGCATGTATCATCCAAGCCTTCCCCGAAAAATTCTGCAGGAATACCGATTTTCATGCCTTTGACATCATTGACCAAGGCTTGTTTATAATCTGTTTTTGCCTGCGGGATAGACGTAGAATCTTTGGCGTCGTGACCGGCAATGGCATTGAGCACAATAGCGCAGTCTTCGACATCGTTGGTTAACGGACCAATCTGATCCAGCGAAGAAGCAAAAGCAATCAAACCATAGCGGGATACCAAGCCATACGTCGGCTTAAGTCCGACAACGCCGCAGTATGCAGCAGGCTGGCGAATCGATCCGCCTGTATCAGAGCCAAGAGCCCAGACACATTCGCCGGAAGCGACAGCAGATGCCGAGCCGCCGGACGAGCCGCCCGGTACATAATCCAAATTCCACGGATTGTGCGTAATCTGGAAGGCAGAATTTTCTGTCGAACTCCCCATAGCAAATTCATCCATGTTGGTTTTGCCAAGGCTGACATAATCAGCTGCTGTCAATTTTTCAATGACCGTCGCATTGTACGGCGATGTAAAATTCTGCAGCATCTTGGATGCGCACGTAGCTTTTTGTCCTTTAATACAAATATTATCTTTAAAAGCACCTGGAATACCAGCCAAATCAGAAATTTCCGTACCTGCCGCAATTTTCTTATCCACAGCAGCAGCCGCTTCCAAGGCAAATTGACGGTTATCCGACAAAAATGCCTGTACCTTTGGTTCTACCGCATCTTTATGAGCCAAAAATGCATTCGTCAATTCTACAGCAGAAATTTCGCCTTTGACGAGTTTATCATGCAGTCCATGTATGGTTTCCACAATACCCCTCCTTAATCCTGAATAACTTTTGGAACCTTAAAGCAGCCGTTTTCCGGTTCCGGCGCATTCTGTAATGCTTTTTCATTAGACAAGGATGGCTGCGGTACATCATCACGCATCACATTCGACATCGATACAGCATGAGCCGTCGGTTTTACGTCCGTAATATCTACCTGGCTCATCAAATCCATATACGATAAAATGTCATTCAGCTGTTTCCCAACCGATTCAATCTGATCTTCTTTGATTTCCAATCGGGACAACAGTGCGATTTTTTTTATTTCTTCAGCACTGATTTTCATAGAGACACTCCTCGCAGAAAAAATTTTAATACTTATTTACAATACGTAATTATATCATAGGATTGGCAGAAAATCATCTTATTTTTTATGTTATATCTGTTGCTTTAAGTTTAATGGGTCCATACAAAATACAGTTTCACTGAAACTGGTAAAAATATTTTTTACATTGGTCTACACAATATTGGTTATGTCACTGATAATTTTAACCATTTTATATTGATTATTTCACAAAAATATCTTTCTTATTACCGAAACAGTGTTCAGTAAAGAAGAAGATTTTTTATTAGTATTACTACATATTCCATTCATCCCATTTTTTCTTTGCCCGTTTCATATTATTATTCACATAATCTGGAATAGTATCCTTCAAGCTATCTTTTTTAGAACGATTACAGTATTTACACAAGCATTGTAAATTATCCAATCCATCACCGCCACCATAACTTTGGGGAAGAATATGATCAATATCAATACTTCCCTTTCTAAAATTTTTTCCACAATGTACACAAGTATACCAGCCATGATTACCTCTGTTTTCCTTAAAATAATCGTCACGATATCCCATAGATACCTACTCCTTTCATATAACTAACTTAAACTGATATCAATCCAGTTTTCCATACTTCCTATTATGTAATCCTCGTCTGCAATCAATTTTTTGCAATATATCTCTATATATAATCGATGATAAAAATTTAAACACGAATAATAGTTAGTAAATGCCCGCCAATACTTTCACAAATACGATGTTCAATGGCTTTCCTCGTTGCCATTGTTCCCGCTTTCTTTCTCTTTCTCAATAGCCATCAATACTATCCGCAAAGACATTTCTAATATATTCCTATCTTTATCTGATAAATTAACGGCATTTCCGTCAAAAACAATTTGCGATTGTGAAAGAAATTTATTCAAGTCATTAGTTTGAATATTATCAGGTATTTCTTTTGATTTGTTTTCTAAAAGAAAATCGGCTGAAACATTAAGGACTTGTGACAGTAAAAGCAACTCATCGCTCCTTACTAATCTGGCACCTATTTCAATCCGATTCATGACGCTTTTATCTATCATGATTTTTTTAGCTAATTCTGCTTGCGTCATTCCTTTTTGTTCACGTAAATTTCTTATTCTAGTACCGATATTCATACTAACACCAGCTTTCTGCAATAAACATTTTGTTATTCATAGTTTTACATTTTCTGAAATAAGCTACATAATTAGTCATAAAATTGTGAAAACAACAATATTACAAACAGTAGAATATAATAACACCGTAAAGATACGACAGAACCAGTGTGTTTTAAAATATCATATGAAGTATCGTTATTTGTGCATATCAGAATACGGCTCGTCAAATATACGTATCTGTTGGACAATTTAGCATATACGATAATATATATTTTTTATGCTTTAAATGCGCAAGCATAAGCTATTCCGCAAACGACAATGTTTAATAGCTTTCCTCGTTGCCATTGTTCCCGCTTTCTTTCTCTTTCTCAATAGCCATCAATGCTATCCTCAAAGACATTTCTAATATATTCCTATCTTTGTCTGATAAATTAACGGCATTTCCATCAAAAATAATTTGCGATTGTAAAAGAAACTCATTCAGGTCATTATTAGTTACTATATTTTTATCTAATTTTGTATTGTCAATATCATTACCTAATAAATAATCAATAGAAACGTTAAATAAGTCAGATAATTCTTGTAATTTACGCACCGGTCTGCTTTCTCCTGTTTCATATTTAACATAAGCAGTACGGGAAATACCTAGTTTTTTAGCTAATTCTCCCTGCGAAAAACCTAAATTTTTTCTTAATTCACGTAGCCTTTTAGACGTAATATTCATAATATTCACCGCTTTTTGATTAAATGTGAACTTAATTTATTCGCAAGATGCAATAGAATATTTCTAATTTCATTATCACATCATCCACAAAGCTTCATAAAGCAGCTTTTTACTGACGAATCTGCCTAGATTCTATAGCCATGAGAAGTATGCCAGCAACACTTGTATTTTTTATACGGATTTAAAAGAAATCATCGCCGCCGTCATCATAATCAAACGAGCTGTCGGTATCACTGTCATCATAGCTGTCATCGGTATCTGTCCAGTCGTCATCTCCATTTTCTTCATAGGACGTATCCGTTGCAGTGTCATCATAAGATGAATCATCACCCGTATCGTCAGTTGCATAGTCGATACTGTCTGCGTCGTTTTCGTCATACACCGTGTCACTGCTGTCGGCATCATCGTCTGCTGTATCAGCATAGTCGTCACTGCGCATCAAGTTGAGCATGTCGTCGCGGGCCTGCACGTCATGATGCCCCATCAGCGTATTGGCTACGGCACCTGTAACGGCTCCGATTGCTGCTGCTTTCATGTACGTTCCCATGTTGCTGGTTCTATTGCCGCTGTTTGTCGGCTGCTGCATGCCGGAAGAATGCTGCCGATGTTCTAACAGCGTATGCGGCGCGGGCTGGGCTGCCGTGCGGTTTGCAGGTACCTCCGCTTGGGTTCCGGCAGGGTTGTTTTCTGCTCCTGTGTAGGATTGACGCAGCATATCTATCGTCCGGTACAGCTGGTCCAACAGCATGAGTGTTTCCATCTTTTTTGTTTTAACTCCCCGTTTTTTAGCTTCTACCAAATATACCAGAGCTTTGGAATAGTCGGGAATAGTCTGAGAAAAAAGCAAAATTTGTTCTGCTTTTTCTAATGCTACCTGAGATGCTGACGGTTTGGCTGCTGCAGAAGCAGCAGGCTGCGTCATATCCGCGCATTTTGCACCGCAGTGCATGCAAAACTTATCCGTATCCCCTAATTTACTGCCGCAGTGTATACAAAATTTAGCCATAGCAATCCTCTTCTTTCTTTTTTGTGTATCTAATTCATGCTTGTATTATAACATATTGCAGGAATGAATTGGCTGCACTTTGTTTGGTATCATACAACATCTCTGATTTTATATGATGCAAAACTATATATTCGTATATTGAAATGTCGTATAATAGTATGATTCAATTATAATAAAAGGTTGTAATTACTTAGTTCTAAAATACCGAGAAGAATCCGTTTGGCAGCGAAATTCCCCAACATTTGACAAAGAGCCCCAAAAAAGTATGCAGCCTATATAAACGGCAGTTTACAAAATCTTCTGACATACAAAAACCAGCCCGCAAACAGGATAGTCTGCAGGCTGGTTTTATACAATATGTGATTATGCTTCTTCTGCTTGTTCTTCTGTTTCTTTGTGTTCTACAGCTTTCGGACCGCGGCGGTGCGTATGGTTTTTCCATACGACCCACAGCGATGTGTCTACGCAGATAGAGGAATAGGCACCGCTGATAAAGCCGATGAGCATAACGAGAGAGAAGTTCTTTGTCGATTCGCCGCCGAAGAAATGGAGAGCGCCGCAGGCAAAGAGTACAGTCGTCAAGGTATAAATGCTGCGGTGAATGCTTTGTGAAATACTGTCATGCGCCAGTTTTTCATAAGTATCCGTGCGGCGATGGGTCCGTGTGTTTTCACGCACGCGGTCAAAGATGACGACGGCTTCATTCATGGAGTAGCCGACAACGGTCAGAATAGCTGCCAAGAACGAGGCATCGATTTCCAAATGGAAGAAGGAGAAAAATCCCAATACCATAATCAAATCGTGGAAAATAGATACCAGCGCGGAAATGGCGATTTTGTATTCAAAGCGGAAAGAGATGTAGGCTGCCAAAGCAATAAAGGCAACAGCCAAACTCATGACCGCATTTTTCGTAACTTCCGAGCCAATGACAGCGCCAACGGATTCGGTACGTTTGATTTCGGCGCCGCCCAGTTTGTCGCTGAGCTGTGTCGCTACAGCTTTGCTTTCATCACTGGTCAAGTTGCGCATGCGAATCATGACATCCTGAGAAGCGTCCTGATCCGTAACGCCGGACAGCTGGATGACGCTGTTGCCAAGGTCCATTTGGGAGCCGTCGATGACTTCGCGAACTTGGGCAACTGTAACGGCGTTTTGGAACTGCATATCCAAAATCGTACCGCCTGTATAGTCAATGCCAAAGTTAAAGCCATTGACAAAAATAGAAATGACGCTGGCGATGACGAGGACAGACGAAAGAGTAAACCACCATACTCTATGTTTGACAATATCAAAACTCATTTCTGTCCCCCCTTTTTCAGCATGTGTTCCGGTGCTTTGCGATTCAGACCATAGAACCAGGGGTTCGTAATCAGGCCGGTATTAATGAACCATGTCAACAGGGAGCGGCTGACGAGAATAGCCGTAAACATGCTGACAATCAGGCCTAAGGCCAAGTTGACGGCAAACCCTTTGACCGTCCCGGTCCCCATGACAATCAAAACAATCGCCGCAATCATAACGGATACGTTGGCATCCAAAATCGTGTTGAATGCCCGTTTAAAGCCGGCATCCATCGACGTTCGCAGGCTCTTGCCTATGAGGACTTCTTCCTTAAACCGTTCAAAAATAAGGATGTTGGCATCAACGGCAAAGCCCATGGACAAGATAATCCCGGCAATGCCCGGCAGTGTCAGTGTCGCATCGAGGTATTTCAAAATAGCCAGCAAAATCAAGACATAGACCAATAAGGCTACGTTGGCGACAATGCCGGACATACGGTAAATGACGACGAGGAAAATCATAATCAGCACAATGCCGATAGCAAACGCTTTTTCACTCTTGATTTTGGAATCCTGCCCCAGGCTCGGGCCGATGGTCCGTACTTCCATGACTTTCAGTTTGACAGGAAGTGCGCCGGAACGAAGCAGGATAGCCAAGCTTTTGGCTTCTTCCAACGATTTGCTGCCGGTGATGACAGCCTTGCCGCCTGTAATCGGTTCATTGACAACCGGAGCCGTCAAGACTTCGCCGTCCAGCAGGATAGCAATTTTGTGGCCTACGTTGGAAGCCGTCAAATCTGCAAATTTCTTGGCCCCTTCGTCTGTAAATTCAATAGCAACGACGTTTTTATTGCCGTTTTCAATTTGTTCTTTGGCGGTTTTTAAATCTTTGCCGCCCATACGCGTCGTACCGCTTTCATCTTTAAATTCCATGACAGCAGTTTTACCGATGGTTTCAATCGCTTTTTCCGGATTCTTTTCGCCCGGAAGTTCAACGATAATCCGGCGCGCTCCTTCTTTTTGTACGATTGGTTCCGTCAAGCCCATTTCATTGATACGGCGTTCTACGATGGAAACAGCCCGGCTCAACGAGTCTTCTGTAACCGGCGCATCCGGCGTATCTTCCGCTTCCAGCACGATATGCGTGCCGCCCTGGAGGTCCAGGCCTTGTTTTATGGAATTGGCAAGCGGATAAATAAAGGTAAGGAATACGGCTAAGATAATGATAACCGCACCAAAAAATTTTACCATGTTACGAGTCCGCAACAGCATTCCCTCCTCTTACTGAGTTTACATATGCAACTGTACGATATACCGATCCGGTGTCAACACGGCCGGTATACGATAATCATGTGCCTCTGCCGGCACATGCGGTACTATCTGAATGTCCCAAGCCACGGCTGTGACGGCTGCCTGCCGCGCCCGCTGCAAATAGCGGTCGTAAAAGCCGGCTCCCCGTCCCAAGCGATGTCCCTCTGCATCAAAAGCCAGACCCGGCACAAGAATCCACTCTAATTGTTCCGGCGCAATACAGGGGCTTCCTGCTTTGGGCACGCGGATACCATACATTCCCTGTTCCACGTCCTGCAGCGAAGCCAGCTGCATGGCTTCCATCTGCCCATTGCTCACGCAATGAGGCACATATACTTCTTTTCCTTCCCGTAACGCCCGTATAAGGAATGCATCCAGCGATACTTCGCCTTTCATATTTAAGAAAGCCATGAACCGGCTGGCCTGCTGATACTGCGGCAGTACGGCAAGCCGTGCGCAGACAGCGTCGCTCCATGCGGCAGCTTGTGCCGCTGAAACAGCCGAAAGCCGGTTTTTCATAGCCTTTCTTAGGTCTTCCTTATTTTGTTTCATGGGTGTCTTCTGCCTTGGCATTATCAGCAGATGCAGTATCAGCAGCTTTGGCTTCTGCTTTTTTAGCAGCTTTTTTGCTGTCAGACTGTGTCTGTTTGCTGAGTACCTGAGTAATGGCATTGCGCGTCATTTTGACTTCGACTTTGTCAGCCAGGCGAACGATGACATAGTCATCATGCATAGAAACAATCGTGCCGTAAAAACCGCCGGCTGTGATAATCTTAGCGCCGTTTTTCAAATTGTCGAGCATTTCCTGCCGTTTTTTCTGCTGTTTTTTCTGCGGACGCCATAACAAGAAATAGAAAATGACGACCATAACGATAATCGGCCAAAAATTATTCAAATCCATCAAATCCAATCTTTTCACCTCCTACATGTATCGTATCTATATACAAGACACACTTGCGATTACGCATCTTGATACCGTTTCCAAAACTCTTTGCGGAACTCTCTAAACGTGCCGTCAAAGATAGACTGCCGCATATCACGCATAAACTGCAGCAGGAAATACAAGTTGTGAATGCTGACTAAGCGGTACGCCAACAGTTCTTCTGCCTTAAACAAATGGCGGATATAAGCCCGTGTATAGTTGCGGCACGTATAACAGCCGCATCCTTCTTCAATAGGATGGAAATCATGGGCATATTTGGCGTTGCGCACGGTCACGCGGCCTGTATGCGTCATGGCCATGCCGTTGCGGGCAACGCGCGTCGGAAATACGCAGTCAAACATATCTACACCGCGGGCTACGCCTTCCAGCAGGCAGTCCGGCGTGCCGACGCCCATCAAATAGCGGGCTTTTTGTTTCGGCAGATACGGTGTCGTATGTTCCAGTATATCATACATGATATCTTTAGATTCGCCAACACTCAAGCCACCAATGCCGTAGCCGTCAAAATCCATGTCCACCAAATCTTCACAGCTCTTGCGGCGCAGGTCTTTGTACATGCCGCCCTGGACAATGCCAAACACGCCCTGGGTATCACTGTGATGATGATCCAGGCACCGTTTGGCCCAGCGGCTGGTGCGTTCAGTCGAATGCAGCGTATATTCATAATCCGACGGATAGGGAATACATTCATCAAAAGCCATGGCAATATCGGAATCCAATGCCATCTGCACATCCATGGATACTTCCGGCGACAAAAATTTTTTGGACCCGTCCAAATGGGAGCGGAAGGTAACGCCTTCTTCCGTAATTTTCCGCATCTGCCCCAGGCTGAATACTTGGAAGCCGCCGCTGTCCGTCAATATAGCCTGTTTCCAGTTCATAAACTTATGCAGGCCGCCGGCTTCTTTGACCAACTCTTCGCCGGGGCGCAAAAAAAGATGATATGTATTGCTCAAAATGACCTGCGCGCCCATATCGTATAATTCTTCCGGCGACAACGTCTTGACCGTAGCCTGCGTGCCTACGGGCATAAACATCGGTGTTTTAAACGTCCCGTGCGGCGTGCGCAGAATACCGGCTCTGGCGCCGTCGCACTCGGCTTGCTGTTCGTACGTAATAACCAAGTCATGTCCTCCTATCGTATAAACATGGCATCGCCAAAACTAAAGAAACGGTATTTTTCTTTGACAGCCGTTTCATATGCCTTTAAAATCTTTTCCCGCGTAGACATAGCGCTGATAAGCATCAACAGCGTCGATTCGGGCAAATGGAAATTAGTTACTAAGGCATCGACGATGTGAAACGTAAATCCCGGATAAATGAAAATATTGGTCCAGCCGGAGCCAGCCTGCAGCGTTCCTGTTGTCCCGGCACTTTCCAAAGTGCGGATCGAAGTCGTGCCGACGGCAATGATGCGCCGTCCTTCAGCTTTCGCCTGATTAATCGTGGCAGCTGCTTCCGGTGTAATGCTGTAAAATTCACTGTGCATTTCATGATCTTCAATATTTTCTTCTTCTACCGGGCGGAATGTCCCCAGTCCTACGTGCAGGGTTACAAAGACTTCCTGTACGCCTTTATCCCGAATCTTTTGCAGCAGTTCTTCCGTAAAATGAAGGCCTGCTGTAGGAGCTGCCGCCGAGCCTCGTTCCCGCGCGTATACGGTCTGGTATTCGTTGGGATCTGTCATTTTTTCATGGATATACGGCGGCAGCGGCATTTCACCGATTTTATCGATAATATCATCAAACACGCCGTTATAATGGAATTTGACAATACGGCCGCCAAAATCGGTACGGTCCTGTACGTCTGCCGTAAGCCCTTCCGGAAATTCTATCGTCGTCCCCGGCAGTGCTTTTTTGCCCGGCTTGACCAGTACTTCCCACGTATCTTCGCCTACCGGCGTGAGCAGCAGAACTTCTACCTTACCGCCTGTGGGAACCCGTTTGCCGTACAGGCGGGCCGGGATGACGCGGGAATCGTTAAAAACGAGTACATCGCCTTCGTGCAGTTCGTCTGCCAAATCATAAAAATATTTGTGCTGCACTTCACCGCTTTGGCGGTCATAGAGCATGAGCCGCGCGTGGTCGCGGGGTTCTGCCGGATGCTGTGCTATGAGTTCTTTAGGTAAATCATAATAAAAATCGCTGAGTTTCAAAATAAACAATCTCCTTAATACAATCGTTCTAACGTCGTGCCTGTATAGTAATGGGATAATATCTGCCGATAATATTCCTTGACGCCGGGATTTTCTTTGGCCATTTGGTACGCGCCGTACTGGCTCATGCCCAAGCCGTGTCCCCAGCCAAATCCATAAATAGTCAGCGGCTGTCCCGCCTTGATAGGCAGTGTCAGGCCGCGGCCGCCTTTGCCCATATCCGGATTGGGCGGTGTTCCCGTCCCCTGATAAAAGTCAAAGAGCGTACTTTTGAGGCCAAATAAGGACTGGAAGGCATTGCCTGTAATTGTAGCCTGTCCTTTCGTTCCCCGCACAATCAGCGTGCGCACCCGGCCGGATACGCCGCGGTCAGGAACATGCATAGGCCGTTTGGCCAGCGGTGACAGCGTAATCGACTGAACCGTGCCTACGCCTTTACCGGCAGCAGTAAGATTGGCTGCCAAGCGTTCCGGTGTCGTCGTGACAGACCAACTGTACGACGGCATATGAAAACTCCGGTCAGCTACGCCGCGCAAATACGTGACATGGCTTCCCCAAACATTTTCACTGTGTTCCGTCCAGCCGCCGGCACTGGCACAAAAAAAAGCCTCTATCGGTTTTCCCTGATACGTCAGGATTTCGCCGCTTGTCCCGTCGACAGCTTGTTTGATAGATGCCGCTTCTGCATTGACGCCGCCGTATACTTGGCTGCGCGTATCATCTGCCATGTCATAGCCGCGGCTTTTAAAATAATTTTTATGAAAAACCGCATAAGTCCGCGCCGCGACGGCCTGGGCCTTCAAGGCTTCCAAGCTCCAGGACGGGGACATTTCTTTGCCAACGACACCGTATAAATAGTATTCCATCGGCACGACATTGACTACCGTCAAGCCTGCCGAAACCGGGCTTTTCATAAATTCCAAATAGCCGCGGTACGTATAGCCGTCCGTAATCTTGACCAAACCGTCTTTGGCAAGAGGCCGCACGGATACGGGACTCGTACTTTTGATGCCGCCTGCTGTCAGTTCGCTGCCGCGAATCGTAATCTGGATAGGCGTATTGGCCTTTATCCTTTTCCGCAGCGTATTGTTCTGATAAATGCCGACATCCTGTGTTCCTATGACAGCGACGGACGCCCGCCCTTCCCGGATGCCGATGCGGAGCGGCTGGCCCGTACCGGACGCAAATACAGATACGGTCATACTAATCCACAGTAAAAACACCATGACGTATATATATCGTCTTTTTCCCATGTAGGCTCCTCCTGTTTTAACGGAAAAACAGATTCAGTATAATAGTCAACACGATGCTGATAAGCAGACAGGTCACGATAGGAAAATGAAAGGATACATTATCTTTGGTCCAGTTGATGTCTCCCGGCAGATTGCCCATAAACCGGCTCAAGCCGATATGGTCAAGTGCCAGCCAGACACAGCCGGCGGCAATGCACAGCACGCCAATGATAATCAGTAGTTTTCCCATGTGCCCTCCTAAAACAACGCCGTACTCTTGGCGTCCTGCGGCGGCGGCAGTCCCAAATGGCTGTACGCTGCCGGCGTCACAACACGTCCCCGCGGCGTGCGGTTTAAAAATCCCTGCTGCATCAAGAACGGTTCATATACATCTTCAACTGCATCGACGGATTCGCTGATCGCCGCGGCAATCGTATCCAAGCCGACCGGGCCGCCGCCAAACTTTTCAATAATGACCTGCAGTACCCGCCGGTCAGTGCGATCCAAGCCGCAAGCATCGACTTCCAGCCGATCCAGTGCCCTTCCTGCCAGTGCTGCCGTAATCACGTCAGCCTGGTCTACCTGCGCAAAATCACGCACGCGCTTTAGGAGCCGGTTGGCAATACGCGGCGTGCCGCGGGAACGGCGGGCGATTTCCAAGGCACCCTGGTCGTCAATATCAATATTCAAAATTTCAGCTGTCCGCTTGATAATCAAAACTAAATCTTCAGGCTTGTAAAATTCAAGACGGCAGATAACGCCAAACCGATCTCGCAGCGGCGGCGCCAAGCGGCCTACTTGTGTCGTCGCGCCTACCAGCGTAAACGGCGGCAGGTCAATCCGCACAGAGCGGGCGCTCGGTCCCTTGCCGATGACGATGTCCAGCGCATAGTCTTCCATGGCCGCATAGAGCACTTCTTCGACGCTGTGGGAGAGCCGGTGTATTTCATCAATAAACAACACGTCCCGTTCCTGCAGATTCGTCAGCAATGCCGCCAAATCACCGGGCCGTTCAATGGCAGGCCCGGATGTAATACGCAGACTAACGCCCAGTTCGTTGGCAATAATGCCGGCCATAGTCGTTTTGCCCAGTCCCGGCGGCCCGTACAAGAGAACATGGTCCAAGGCTTCCTGCCGCAGTTTGGCGGCCTGGATAAACACTTCCAGGTTTTGTTTGGCTTTATGCTGGCCAATATATTCTTTTAAATAATGCGGACGCAGGCTGTACTGCCAAGAATCTCCCGGCACCGGCCCCGTTTCCACAATACGATTTTCTTCCATGAATTACCTCCCGCTTCCCAAGGCTTTTAATGCCTCTTTGAGCAGTTGTTCTACTGTCTGACAGGTGCCTGCCTTGGCTTCCACCACGGGCAGCACTTCCTGTTCACTATAGCCCAGGCTGACGAGAGCTGCCAGCGTTTCTGCCGCAATGCCCTGCGATGCCGCTGCTGCCGGAACAGACAGGTCTGCCACGGCGCCGTCATCTACGGGCCCGATTTTATCCTGCAGTTCCAAGACAATGCGTTCGGCTGTTTTTTTGCCAATGCCGGGCATTTTCGTCAGCACTTTCATATTTTTTTGATGCACGGCCAAGCGGAATCCATCGGGATTGGCAGCGCTCAAAATACCTAAGGCGACCTTAGGGCCTACGCCGTTGACACTAATCAGCAACATAAACAATTCGTATTCATCCTGCGTAGCAAAACCATACAGCAAAATCGCGTCTTCACGCACGCTCATGTAGGTGAAGACTGTCGTTTCTCTGCCAATGGTCAGCTTTTCCATCGTCGATGCCGGCACAAATACGCGGTAGCCAACGCCATGCACATCGATGAAGCAGTACTCTCTGAATATATGGGTCACTATGCCCTTGAGATAGCCAATCATAACTGCACCGTCCTTCGCAAACTCTGGGAATGGCTGCAGTACACGGCATAAATGGCCATAGCCAAGCCGTCTGCCGCATCATCGGGCTTGATTTTTTCATGAATGCCCAACAGCCGCATCGTCATATCAATGACCTGGTCTTTGGTCGCCCTGCCGTATCCGGTGACGCCCTGCTTGACCTGCAGCGGTGAAAATTCCAAAATAGGAATCTGTGCCTGCTGGGCTGTCAAGAGAATAATCCCCCGTGCCTGGCCGACAGTAATAGCCGTAGTGACATTGCGGTTAAAAAAAAGTTGTTCTACGCCGATGACATCGGGCTTGTATTTGGCATACAGCTCATTGAGTCCTTCAAACAGCGTTACCAGCCGTTCTGCATCTGTATGGTCCGGTGTCGTCTGTATCGTGCCGTATGTAATTGGCTTGAGACGGCTTCCTGCGGAGTCCACTACACCAAATCCGCAAATTGCCGTCCCCGGATCGATTCCCATTGCACGCATCGTAAGATGCCTCCTATATATCATACTAAATAGACTAACGTTTATTATACCATGAAACACGGGAGCAGGGCTAGCCCTGCTCCCGTGTTTTACTATACGATTTATTCTTTCAAACGTTAAATTAAAAATCTTTGATTTGTGTTAGCCAATCAGACAAACTCGATGCCGCCCCTTCTATTTCGTCACGGGAAACGGTATAGGCATTTTGATTAACAGTTGCCTTCGTTTCGAGTTGGGTAATTTTTTCAACCGTTCCTGCCAAACCGCTGCCGCCATGCGTAGAAAAGATGTTGATTTTCTTTCCAGACAAGTCATAGCTTTCTAAAAACGTATAGACCGGCATAGGCAAATCGCCCCACCAAATCGGATAGCCGAGGAAAATTGTGTCGTATTGGGATAAGTCGCCAATCGTATCTTTTAGTTCAGGCCGAGCATTACGCAGCAGTTCCGCTTTGGCATCTGCTACCAGGACCTTGTGATTGACAACATATGCCTTCTTCGGTTCAATGCGGTATACATCAGCCCCTGTTTGTTGATGAATAACATGGGCAAGATACTGCGTGTTCCCTTCTGCGTCATCCTGGTTTTCTGTTTCAGGATTGGAAAAATAGACAACGGCTATTTTACTGTCTTTTGCTTGTTCATACGGTACGTCTTCTCTGCTTCCTTTAATCGAGGCAGATGTATTGGCATCTACTGCTGCAGTCTGTTGTTTCTGCGCACTTCCGCTTTGCGCTTCTTGCTGAGACTGAACCGGCCCGCAGGCAGTCAGCCCTGCCCATACGGCAACGGCTCCGGCTAATACAATCCAGTTGCGTGTCATCCATTTCATCTTATCTGCTCCCTCCTATTTGTCGCGGCTGCTGGTTTATATGTTTGCTGCCGATTACAAAATGTACGAATTGAAAAGAAAAATATTGGTCTTGCTGTAAAAAAGCATATCATCCGGTAGTTACCACCGGTCAAGGGAAAACTCATGATTTATTCTTGCGTTTTTCAAAAAAGTATTGCACAATAAAAGTAAATTTTCAAAGAAAGAAGGTGCCTGCATGACATTACCTAAACAGAAAAAACTGCATTCAATGAAAGAAGCCTGCATGCAGACCGAACTGTCGTATGAAACACTAAAATATTACTGCAACATAGGCCTTGTCCCCAACGTAAAGCGCTCAGCCAACAATCGTCGCGTTTTTGACGACCACGACATTGCCTGGATTAAGAGCTTGACATGCTTAAAAAAATGCGGCATGACCATTGAAGAAATGAAACAGTATCTAGCGTACTGTCTGCAAGGGCCATCGTCGATTCCCGTTCGCAACGTAATGCTGGAAAAGAAACTAGCTATCCTGCAGGAAAAGAAAAACGAAATACAAGAATCCATCGACTATATTGGCTGGAAGCAGCATTTCTATTATGAAGTACTGGAAGGAAAACGGCCCTATATTAGTGACCTGCTCCCCAAGTATAACGATGACCCTGATACGTCACAATAATTGCAGCAAACATGCGCCTATGCAAAAGCTGTCCCACGAATACGAAACTCGTACAGCAGGACAGTTTTTGCATTTTTATTTGGTTTCCTGGAACACTTCGTTGGCAATACGCAAACAATTCAGCGTTCGCGGAAATCCTATATAAGGATTTATTGCAGTAATAACATCAATCACTGCATCATATATGCTGTTTCTTTTCCAAAATGTAAAGTAAATGCATCGTAATGCTGTAAACTAAGCTGTTAAAATGGGCATCATAAAAGAGCTGCAGCAACATGATTTAGAAATTCTCACTTGGCAGCAGGTGAAGGTTTGCTTCGTACAGGCGTACCGCTGAATACAGCAGACATGTCTATTTGGTCCAGTGTATCATCGATATGCTGGACTTCTTCTTTTGTCAGTACCATATCTGCTGCCGCTCCGTTTTCCTTCATGCGGTTGCTGCGGGTCGTGCCGGGAATCGGTACAATCCACGGCTTTTTGCCAAGCATCCAAGCCAAAGAAATCTGTGCCGGTGTGGCGTTTTTTTCTGCCGCCAGTTTTTGAATCCACTGCAGTAATTTTTGGTTTTGTTCCATTGCTTTTTTCTGAAACTGCGGCATGACCGTGCGATAATCCGTACCTTCTTCAAACTGGGTATGACTATCGTAACAGGCCGTAAGCAGACCGTTGGCCATCGGTGAAAAGGCAACAAAGCCCACATGCAGTTCTTCCAATACAGGAAACAAGGATTCATACCAGCGGGCCATCATCGAATACCTGTTTTGTACGGCCGTAACGGGGCAGACGGCATGCGCCCGGCGCAGCGTATCTGCATCGACTTCCGAAAGGCCCCAATGCAGAATTTTTCCTTCTTTTATCAATTCTGCCATCACACCGGCAACTTCTTCTACAGGCACGTTCGGGTCTTGCCGGTGCTGGTAGTATATGTCAATGTGGTCTGTTTGCAGACGTTTTAGCGAATCTTCTACTGATTTTCGAATGCCAGCCGGACGGGCATCCGGCACAATCGGTTTGTTAGGTGCTGCTGAAGTCATGTCAAAATGAATGCCAAACTTCGTTCCAATTTGAATGCGGCTGCGAAACGGCTTGAGTGCTTCCCCCAATAAGATTTCATTGGCATGCGGATCTTCCGGCGTGCCATACACTTCCGCTGTATCAAAAAACGTATAGCCAGCGTCAACAGCCTGGGCCAGCAATGCTGTCATGTCTTTTTTATCTTTCGGCCTGCCGTATCCGTGGCTCATACCCATGCATCCCAATCCCACAGCCGATACAACAAAATCTGTTCCCAATGTACGGTATTTCATACTATCCATCCTTTCTTGTCCTAGTACGATGCTAAACCAAACAACTGGCTGTCCAGCTGCTTATAACTTCCCGGTGAAACGGCACAAAAAGCAGCAATCTGCGGCAGCAGTTTCTTTTCTATTGCATATTCTCCCATAATGAATATGCTGCAGTATTCGTTTGCAAACCTGCATCATTTATTTTTCTGTGACATGAGTATGGTAGCATCCGGTAATTACTACCGGTCAAGCTTTTTTTCAAAAAATTCAAAAAACGACTACTGTACGAAACTCTTTTTCCGTACAGCAGTCGTTGTCATAGAAACTGCCTGTTAAAAAAACGCTCAGTCATGAATTTTCATGTTGCCAATGGCGATGGCCTTCTGCGGATCCATTTCATCATAAATCGTACTGCGGCCTGTATCGAGCGATTGGATTTGCTGCATATCTTCTGCATCGAGGGCAAAGTCAAAGACCTGGATATTTTCTTCCATGCGCTGTTTATGTACGGTTTTGGGAATGACGACAATGCCGCGCTGAAGCAGCCAGCGAAGCATAACTTGGCCCGTCGTCTTGCCATGCTTTTGGGCAATGGCTTGAAGAAGCGGATTCGTAAACACGCCTTGATTGCCTTCGGCAAAGGGAGCCCATGCTTCCTGCTGAATATGATGTGCTTTCATGAACGCTTCTTCCTGCCATTTCTGGTTCCAAACGTTGATTTCAATCTGATTGACGGCAGGCTTGATTTCATTCATCGTAAACAAATCGGCAAGACGTTCATTCCAAAAACTGGTAACGCCAATCGCCCGGATGCACCCTTCCTTGTACAGGCGTTCCATTGCGCGCCAGGCACCATAATAATCGCCGTACGGCTTATGAATCAGATACAGGTCGAGATAATCAAGTCCCAGTTTTTTCATCGACGTGTCAAAAGCCCGCAGCGTATTGTCATATCCATGGTCTTGTACCCAAAGTTTGGTCGTAATAAACAGTTCTTTACGGGGAATGCCGCTTTGGGCTACGGCCGCGCCGACACCTTCTTCATTGCCGTATGAAGCTGCCGTATCAATCAGCCGGTACCCCGTTTCCAACGCGTCGCTGACTGCCCTTTCTGTTTCTTCCGGCGCAGTCTGATAGACACCGAAGCCGAGCTGCGGCATAGTAATGCCATTGTTTAACGTTACATCATTCATATGATTTCCTCCTGTCTGTCATGTCATCTATACGGATTGCCGTGGCTGCGCACGCTGCTTTCCTGCTGCGGCAGCCGTCCTATCCTGTTTTATTTTTGTTTTTATCATAGAGGAATCAGCGGGCAAAGTACAGTTGCTATTTTGCAGACTGCTCTAACTTTTATGCATAGTCATTCTTGGAAAAGCCCGGCGGCAATGGTACAATAGCCCTGAGGTGATACGATGTTTGAATTGAACCAGCTGTACCAATTACGGACTGTTGCTGCCTGCGGCACCTTATCCGGCGCAGCAGAAAAGCTCCATCTTTCGCAGCCTGCCTTGAGCCGTTCGATGCAGCACTTGGAAGAAGAGCTGGGCGTACCGCTTTTTGTGCGTCAAAAAAATAAAATTGAATTCAATGCAACGGGCAAGCTTGCCGTCAAATACGCCAAACGCGTCTTGGATGAAGCCCGTGAAATGAAAGACGGCCTGCAGGAATACGACCGGGCACAGCATACCTTTTTTGTCGGTTCCTGCGCGCCTGCCCCGCTTTGGAAAGCCATTCCGACGCTCACCACATGCTGCCAGAGCCTGACCATTACATCGGAAATACGAAATCCTGACTATCTGCTGGAAAAATTTCACGCAGGCGGATACCAAGTTATTTTTCTGCCCTATGCCGTCGATGAACCCGGTATTTTCTGCTGCCGCTGCGGCGAAGAACATCTCTATTTTTCCCTGCCGCCAACGCATCCGTTGGCTTCTCAAAAAACGCTGCATTTGGCAGACCTCAACGGCGAAACTATGCTGCTGCGCTCTCAGCTCGGATTTTGGCGTCCTATCGTCGATACCGCCCTGCCTGACACGAAATTTCTGGTGCAGGAAGATACGGCGTTTCTGGAACTGGTCAAATTCTCTGTACTGCCATCCTTTACCAGTGACCTTGCCATACAGCGCGAAGGCGTGCCGGCCGGCCGTGTCATCATTCCCATTGCTGATAAGGCTACCAACGTAACCTATTTCGGCTGCTGTCATGCCAAGGAACGCACCGTCATCTGCAATCTTTTTCCTGAAAAATAGCCTGCAAGTATACAAGAAGCCTGCTGCACGAAATGATTTCGCACAGCAGGCTCGTTTTCTTGGCGCATCACGCCAGCAAAAGTATGTCTTTATGTTACTCCCGCATCAATCATGACGGATGAGCAGGTGAATGTTTTCTTTTTTATAGGTCGTGTAAATTTCTTTGATAAACTGATGCTTGAGAACGGCTTCATCGACAATATTGCGGATGCGCAGCACAACTTTAAACGATATGCCGTATTCCCCCATTTTGTCATAGCGCACGAGGGGCTGAAAACCTGTCACACCGTATTTGCTGTGATCCAAAATATGACGGGCTACAGCCAGGGTGACGTCTTCGACATGCTGCAGGTCATTGTCATACGTAATGGTCAAAGGAATAAAAATCGTGCATTCTGCCAACGGCTGTTCATAGTTGGTCAGCGTTGCCGTAGCAATGCTTTTGTTCGGCACGATGACCATGTTTCCCGTCGCCGTCCGGATAGTCGTATTGCGCCAGTTCATATCGACAACACGGCCTGCATCGCCGCTGGCCAGGCGGATGTAATCGCCCATGTGGACTTGTTTGGATACCAGCGTCGTAATGCCGGAAAAGAGATTGGCCAAGGTATCCTGCAGTGCCAAGGCAGATGCCAAACCGCCGGCGCCCAGCGCTGTCAGCAAAGGCGATATGGAAATGCCGTACGAGCTGAGAATAAACAGCGCGCCGACAAGATAGACGCCTAAATCCACGACAGTCGTCAAAATGGATGTGCCTGCCGTTTTATCGCCACTCTTGGAAAGCTTATCTTTCAAAAACGACGACGCCATATGGGCACAGAAAAAGGTAATCGTAATAATCACGACGCTGTGATAGTGATAGGACAGAGCATTTTGTACAAACTCCGGCAAATTCAGTATATCCTTCGTCAGCTGAATCCCCAGCAAAATCCCCAGCAGCGTCGGCATAAAGCGAAATATGCTGCGCCAATTGGCGCGCGACACATGCGTCATCCGGCACAGTGCCTCTATCAAGAGGCGGAAAAGGCCGTGCAAAATCAATATGCCAATAATAATAAACAAGATAAAGGCCAGAAAATGAATATGGGGCCCGCCATATTTCAGTTCATAGCCTATGGTAGTCGTAACAAAATCCATTCAGTATTCTCCTCTTTCATTGCTGCATGCGTCAAACAAATATCAGATGCGTATGCTTTTCTTACGGCTGTAAAGAGAAAAAGAACGCCCTCGCAGAGGACGCTCTTTTTATATTCATTGTCTTATTCAGCTGTTGTGTTGTTGACAACCTGTTTGCCTTTGTAAAAGCCGCAAGTGGGGCATACATGATGAGGCATCATTGCTTCGTGGCACTGCGGGCATTCAACAAAACCCGGTGCTGTCAATTTCCAGTTTGCACGACGCATTTTCTGGCGCGTCTGGGATAATCTGTTCTTTGGTACTGCCATGTTCTGCACCTCCTTAAATCATGGTACGTATTTTAGTGCTTTGATTTTAATAAATCCCCCAAGACCGCAAGTCTTGGGTCGATCCTGTCGGTAGGACAACTACAGGGTCCTTCATTCAAGTTTGCGCCGCACTGCGGGCACAGGCCTTTGCAGTCAGGTCGGCACAAGACCTTCATTGGCTCGCTGAGGATCAACGTTTCTCTAATTGTCTCCGTCAAATCGATGTATTCCCCATTGTAAGGCAATACGTCATCAGGAAGCTCTGCTTCCGTACCATAGACTTCAGACAGTGTTGCATTCCGATCCACCGATACCGGTGTCAGGCAGCGGCTGCATGTATACATACCGCTGGTATGTATGGTCCCACGGACAACCAAGTGATTGCCGTCAAACCAGTAGTTCCCTTCTATGGTCATCATCGACTGATGCCACGGGAGGGTATCTACATCACCCAATTCGGCAGCCGGTCTTTCAAAAGAAAAAGGAAATTTCTTGCCTTGTTCTTTGAGTGCTTCTTCGACTTGTAGTTTCATATTTCTACCTCGACCATACTATTATATCTATCCGTAAATACTTTGTCAATGTTTTTTTGTACTTCCATGGCTGTCCCTGCCAATAAATTCCCGCAGCAGCGAGTTGGGTGGTACGACAGACGCGTCCAATCCCCGAAACGGCTTGAGGAATTTGAGCAAACGCTGGGCTTCCGTATAATGCGGGCTGTCTTTGGGAATCGTCGCCAGCAGCGGCTCTGCATACGGTTTGAGAACCGAAAGTTCATACGGCAGGGCCGTATTGAAAATCACGTCGGCATCTTCCTGATAGGGGTAAATATTGGTTTCTTCACCGCGCCGCACATCAGCCCAAATATCCATCGTAGCCTGGGGGCCGCGGTCGCGGAACTGCTGGTCCCGTACCATGCGGCGGATAATCCGTGTGTCTGATGTGGAAATCCGGTTATGATCATTAATCCGAATCTGGGTCAGCACGCCCAGCGTAATTTTTACTTTTTCATACCGCGGCAGCATGTACGTCAGCGAATCATTCAAGGCATGCAGCCCTTCGACGACAATGGGCTGATTCGGTTCCAGCCGGACAGGCTTTTCATCAAAGTACCGTTTGCCCGTAACAAAATCGTACCGCGCCAAATGGACTTCCTTGCCTTGCTGCAGCTCATCAATCTGCTGGTTAAACAGCGGCACATTGACAGCACGCAGTGATTCAAAATCATAACTGCCGTCCGGATTTTTAGGTGTTTCTTCCCGATTGTGGAAATAATCGTCCAGCGAAATCTTGACAGGACGCAGGCCGACGACACGCAGCTGCGTAGTTAATCGTTTGCAAAAAGTCGTCTTGCCGGCAGAAGACGGTCCGGCAATCAAAATGACTTTGATTTTGGGACGCCGCGTAACGACGTAATCCGCTATCTGGGCCAGTTTCTTTTCCTGCAGAGCTTCTGCCATATCGACAATATCCTGAATCGAATCATCGGCAATGTAGCGGTTCAAGTCGGATACATATTCACAGCGCACAATCCGTCCCCATTCTTCGGCATCCAAAAAAAGCCGTGCCATTTTGGGGATTTCTTTATACGGCGGCAGCGTGTCCGGATGGTCCGGCGTCGGCGTTTCCAAAATAACGCCCGGCGCGTACGAACGCAGATTAAAACAGGTCAAATAGCCCATACTCGGCAGCAATGGCCCCATGTAATAATCAAAAACAGGGCCGCATTGATATGCCATAATCTGATTGACGTTGACATAACGCAGCAATTCCGCTTCCCGATCCAAATGGCGGTTGCGGCACATATCCATGGCTGTTTCGGCACTGATTACGACTTGGGAAATTTCCGCATCCTGCGCAACGAGCTCTTTCATGCGCCGCTTGATGGAATCTACATCCCGCACGGTGACAGAGTGGCCTATATCCAGCTCACAATACAGTGCCTTGCGCAGGGCATGCTTGACAAAAACGCGGCCATGGGGATATAAATCACTGACAGCCCGCGTCAGCAGCATAGTCGCCGTCCGAATCAGGCACTGGTTTCCTTCCAGGGTTCCCAGTGAAAACCAGGAAATATCGCCATTCTTCTCTACTTTGGTCTGCAGGCCGACAAATTCATTATTATATAAGGCAGCTGCAATCTGCGGCTTGGCATCGGGATACTGTTCCCTGCTAACTTGCAGCAGTGTCATTCCCTTTTCTACCGTATACGCTGTCCCTTTCGTTGTATCTTTTAGCGTAATCAAATGACATTCCTCCTTTAGCCGATTCGTTGGCAAACAGGATTACGATTTCTTTCTAGTTCCTCATAATAAGATATTCGGCAAAAAAATCCCGTTTCCTTTTTTATGGTATAATATACTGTAATTCCGATATGTATTCATGAAAAAAAGGATAGCTTATGATAGATACACCAATAGATGGAAAACTGCTCATAGCCGCTGCCGTCATTTGCTGCTGTCTCGGCGGTGCCTATGATGCGTATGAAGGAATATATAAAGCCACGCCGGATTATTCGCTCCATCGTATACAGCAGACTGCCGGACAGGGCGATGCTGACGGGCTGGCAAATCAAATGGATGAGGAAAAAATCGTCGTCTCGCTGTGCCGCGGTGCCATGCAGTTTCACACGAGTCAGCCGCAGGCAGCCGCACCACTGACGCAGCTTGCTTGGCTGCCCCTGCAAAATGAAACGACAGATGCGCTGAAGCTTTGTTTAAATCATGAACTGACACAGTCGCCGGATACAGAAGACGTACAGCACGCCCAGTCCGTACTTGCCAATCAGCTGCAGCGCCTGGGAATGCCCCTACCGGTCACAGGCTGGCGCATCGCTTCCGTGTCTTGGAGCCACCGCATCGACGACACCCATGCAGAAATCACGTTGTATCTCTCGCATCCCGCACTGCAGCAGACGATTCCCTGCACCCTTGCCATGGAGCGCACAGCCCCCAAAGAATGGCATATCACAGACATTGTCCAGGTTCCTGATATGTTTCAAGCCCTGCAGCAGGCGTACCTACAGGCACTGGAAAAAGAAAATGAGCCGATTCGTAAAAAAATAGACGCCATTTTGGAGATAGACGATGTGTCTTCATCCCTAGTACGCAGCGAGGATTCCGGCCAAGCGTTTCTGCGCATGCAGTATACACCTGTATTTCATCAGCCGCGGCAGGACATTCTCGAAGCCAAGGGAGTCTATGAGCTTCGCCGCCGCGCAGACCACACGCTGCTCTTTACGGTGCCGGTCCGTCTTTCTTTGTCTTCCCATACAACGACCCATCTGAGCCAGTTTCCTCTAAATCCCCATATTTCGGCTCAGGAAGACCTGGCCAACCGCGATACGCTAGAAGGAACGGACAGCACGCTGCGCCTTACGTCGATAACGCTGCGTGACGGCACTACCTATGCCCTGCAAACGACACTAGCACCTTGACATATGATAAAAAAAGAGTTGTGACGATGGTTCACGCTGCTGCGCTGCCATCATTCACAACTCTTTTTTTTGCATTTGCCGCTTAACGGCTGCTGATTTCTATGATTTTAGGTTTGGCATTGGCATCGTTGGTCAGCGAACGGTCAAACAGCTTGACGCCGACTGCTCCCAGCAAAAAGCCAATAATCCCGCCGGCAATCGCCGTCTGCGTAGCATCCATAGCCTGCGATATGCCCAGCCAGTGTCCCAGCAGAGCCCCTGCGGCAGCTACCAAGAGCGGCATGATGAAGCAGACAAAAGCGCCAATGACAATATTGACTTCCCGTACTTCAAATTTGACATGCTGGCCTACCTGCGCACCAACAGGATTGAGTGCCAAAACGACAATGTGTTCTGCCCCCGGACAAGCACCGCAGGCAATGCAGTCGGAATGACGGCCTACTTTTACTTCTACCAAGCCGTCTTCTTTTTCAGAGATAACAGTTCCTTCTTCTATTTTCATGATGATATCCCTTCTTTCATCTAACGAATAATCATTTTTAATTACTCCGTTCACTATGTATTATAGCATGAACGGGAAACGTAATCAATACCTTTACAGTGCAGTTTTAAACCCGTTCTGTAAAAACAGCCAAACGTGCAGCACCGCACGAAAGGGATGTATCGCGCAGTCGGCACGCCGCTGCCTAGTGGATGTGGAATCGTTTTATTTCTTCGTCAGAATAGCCGCAGCTCACCCATTTTTTCGTATGGTAATTCCATT
>SAMEA104315424__coassemble_360_pt1 | contig 63113 bp, 50 predicted proteins | sample SAMEA104315424__metabat2_low_PE_027 | metagenome-assembled genome bin SAMEA104315424 (sample SAMEA104315424) | gut metagenome | biome: Monkey gut; feature: monkey-associated habitat; material: faeces | place: China | collected 2013
TCTGGCGTTCATTCGATTCTTACATTGTTTAGTTTTCAAAGGTCATCACCGTCTTGCGACGGCTTGTATATCTTACCAAACTCCATTGAGCTTGTCAAGGATTTTTTTCGGAAGAATTGAACAATTCTTCACATCCTCATCAAAAGACATATTCCGTCTTTGCCAAAGCCCTTTGCAGTGCCCCGTTCCCGACGGCTTGATTAGTATATCGCAATTAGGACGCTCTGTCAACTACTTTTTAGCAAAATATTGCCAAGCATCAATGACATCAAGAAATACGCCGTCAAAACCTGCATTCATAATCTGGTCTAAATAAGCTGTATCACTGCCATAAAGAATGTGTTTCCATTGTGGCGACCAATACTGTACTTTATAACTGCCTGGCCAAGCCGGATTGGCATCCCGAATCCAGTCCGGGCGCTTCTGATTCCATTTCTCCTGCCAGTATGGGCGATAGTCAGCCGCTTCTCCTACACTCATATAGGCAACTACCAGGCGTTTCCCGCCTTGCGGCTTCTTTTTAAGTGTATATACATCCTCTTTGGTCAAAGGAGCATTTCCATAGTATAAATCAATAACCAGTACATCGTATTCTGTATTGCCAAGAGATTCCAAATAGGTTGTCTTATCCGAAAAGGAGCCTGGATTTAGGAGAAAAAGAAAATTTTGAGCATCCTGTATCCGATATATGTCCTTCATGTTGGCAAACGGTACTTGCCGCTGCGGTATAGCATCGAGGTTTGCGCCGGAAAGGGCGATGCTCACATAGCCGTCTTTTCTTCCTTTTTTTTCATCCTCAGACTGCAACCGCGGGTCTTCTATATAATCCAAAGTCCACACGGCTTTATCAGCAGCTTTAACCTTCGCAAACATATCTTTTAAGTATGCCACATATTCTTGAGACTGTTTTTGCGTTCTGCCGTTTTCACTTTGCGTATAATATGCAGATTCTGTCAGAAAACCGTCCAAGCAGGAAACGAGATGGTCAATATTCGTCGTGCTGTTAGCAGGGGTTTCTTCCAATAACCCGGCAGCTCCATTGCCGATAAGCTGAAAGTTTGGATTTTTGTGCTGCGCGTATTCCCGAATTTCTCCCAGCAAGTTTACCATTGCCGTTTCCGGCGTCGTATGCTGCTCGGCAGTCGCACAGCCAGCCATAGAAAACAGACTTGTCAGTGCCAGAACAGAAGTCAGCAGCTTCTTTAACATAGATATGCTCCTTTCAAAAATAACACAAATTACAAGTTTTTATTATACATGACGGTGATTCCCCAGCCTTGATAGGAATTAGCCCCTTTATTACGGCGGGTATAGCGCTCAATATCCAAGCTCAGTGTTTCAGACGGCGAAGCCTGCCAGGAATAGCCTGCTGCAACCGCATACCGGTGATATCCTGTACTATTAAGGTCAAGCCGCAGGGGATCATAACTGGACGACGCATCTTTATAATGCAGCCAAAGATGTCCTTCTCTTTTTTCATCAAAGTGATGCATCCAGCCAATACCATAATACTGCGCATACGCCGTCTGCGAAGCAATCCCCTTGGTCTTTCCCGAACGGTTTTGAATCGTGTACAATGACAGTTCATTCCGTTGCGGCAGGGCACGATTATAGAAAAACCGTAGTTCCCATTCGTCGCCATCGGTGTAGTGCAGTGTATCGCCAGGATGCCAAACGCCAAATTCATCTTGAACAATGCTGTCCTGCGCTGCAGATGAATTCGAACTGTGTATCATCCGTGCTGCGTACTGCACTTCAGGTCCGGCATGCTGATACTGCAGTTCTTGGCGAAAACTGTCACCCGGTGAAACCTTGCGGCCGCCGATTTCTTTTGCATACGTATACCCGCTGCGAAATGTATATTGAAGGCGGCCGGTCAAACTATCTTCTTCATTGTAATGGTGAACGGCTTCCACCCCTAGCGCAAACTCAAAGCCAGCCCCAAAATCAGTGAAATGAGCCAGTCCTTCCGGAACAACAGCATGCTGATAAAATTGATGTTGTCCTGTAGGCAGATTAAAATTAAAAAGGTATCGCATGCTATTTACAGGATGATCGTTGTGAACCATAACACTCAACTGCGTATCAGTCATACCGGCCGCCGTTCCATGGGATAAGCCCGTATCAGAACGAAGGTAACCTGTGCTGATGCCCAAATCTACCTTGCGGCCGCGAATGCGGCTTTCTTGCGCGTAAGTCAGCGGCAAAAATAGCTGGTGTCCGGAATGCTCCCCTTTCCAGTGATAGTACTCCATTCCCATAGAAAAGCCAGCCCATTCGCCGAAATGTTCCAGTGTATACTCCTGAAGCTGAGCGGCTACTATCAATTGTCCCTCATCGGAAACAGCACGGTTCAGCCAATCCTGCGCTTCCCGGTCATACTGTTCCGCATCGGCTTTATCTTTTTCAGCCTGCATCAGTTCTGCTGATATACTGACAATTTCTTTTTGGTAGCCAGCTACCTCTTCCCGGCTTTCCGCTTCCAGCTCTTCGGCTTCGTTTTGCGCATCTCTGAGTTCATCCATATGGTCCTGCATCGCATCCAACACGTTCTGGGCAGCATCAAGATCATCGCTAGCTGCTTCCATTTGCGCATCCATCGCATTCAACTGTTCATCATAATTACGTTGAATCTCTTCTATTTCGCCATCTCCGTTTGATTCCTGGGCATCTACCATCTCTTGGGCTTCTTCCAAACGATTCATTTCATACCCTACAGCATTGACTGCTTCAGCTACCAGTTGTTCACGATTTGCTTTTTGGGCAGCTTCTGCATTTTGGATAGCTTCTTCATACTCCTGCGACAAATTCTGGGCCTGTCCTTCCAAATTTTCATATGCACTGCGTTTTTCTTCTACATTTTGCTGCATCACTTCAAGAGCTGGTGCATAATCTGCTACAGCCTGACGGGCTGCTACAGCTGCTTGAGACCGTTCAGCCAGTACGGTCTGTGCCGTATCCAGTGCCTTCCGGGTCTGCCGCAAAGTTTGCGTCAAGTTTGCCACATTGTCTTTTGCCGTTTTCAAATTACGAGCAGCATCCCGCCGTGTCACAGCAGCTTCAGCAGCATTCTGACGAGATAGCTGTAAGTCGCGTTTTGCCTGAGCAATATCTGCTTCTGCCTGATGACGATAGCGGATTTCATCGCGGGCATTGCGCAGTGCTGCAATTTCCGCAGGAATATCATGCATAGTGTCTACATTAGATGCTTGTACAGCCATACTGACAGCCGGAGTGCAAATGGCCGCCAATACCATGCAGCGCAGCACCCCCCATTTTTTTCTGTGCGTCATCATGAATCATCCTCTTTACCTAAACAATCTACCGTCGGCCCATACAGGCGGCGAGCCAGCAGTGTTGGCCAGCCGACATGCTGCTGATAAAACATAGGCTGGCCGCAAAACACATAATAATTAATACGATTCACATAATAAGTAATCTGCTGCCAAGCATATCCCAAGGAAATAGCCGCCGCTACGAAAAAGGTAAAGCCATAGACATTTTCTCCTACATATACCAAGCCCAGTATATTCAAAATTCCATTGATCAGAAAAAATGCAACCGAAATGCGAAGCAGCTGTCTTTGTGCATCAAAGTATTCCAAGATAATTCCCAATATTTGAAAAACACCAATCAGATACGCCGCCATAAGCAGAACATCAAACATATTCACAGCCTTATTTTCAATATGAGCCCAAGACAAAATATACGACCCGCAAGCCAAAAATACCATTGTAACCAAAAATTGAAATTCCATCGCACTGCGCAGTTCAAACCACAAGGTATGAATCATTGTCTTTCGTGTTGTTTCAATGTCCCGGAAATTCCCTTTGCGGGTAATCGCCTGAAAATAGTTCGCATAGGTTTCATAAAACCTTGTTTCCATGTAAACCACAAAAATCACCATCAATGGCAGTATCGATAAAAAGGCGTAGAAAGTAACAATGTCATACAGCGGAGCATAGCGATAGGTTCCGACCACTGTTTTACCCCAATTACTGCTCATCCAAGTAACGATGTTGGGTAAAAATACGCCTCCTGAAAACATCACCGCATATACAAAAAGCCGCCAATCTCTATCAAGATACGGTAAAAATGCAAAGTGACGACCGCCATGCGGCATGCCAAAAAAACGGATAATCTGGGATAAAAACAAACTTGCCATAACAGCTAACCCGGCATCTACGCCAAGGAGAGCAGAAACAGACGCTTGGGTAACTGCCAGATACAGCAGCAAATAGACACTGCAAACGCTGAGGCTCACACCAAAGACAAACACGCCCAAAAGCGCCTTGAACTTTTTCAGTGCTGTCAAATACAGGCCTTCTGCCTCAATAACCAATAAAAGAGAAAAGAATAAGTACGCACTGAGTTTTTCCAAAAGCCCCAGTGGTGAATACCAGAAAAAAACTGCTGCCACTATGCTGCCTATCCCCAAAAGAATCGCCGTCAAGCCAAAACAGGACGCCGTCACATCCTCATACCGGTCCAGACTAATACAATCTGCCAAATATCGTGTAACGACCTTCGTAAAGCCTGATGATATGATCTGCGAAAAAATAAAGGCATATACAGATGAAGCTACAAACAGATCATTTTCACGCGGCAGTACCTGAAACAACAAAAACAACAGCTGTACTGCCAATACCATTCCGGTCAGCAAGATAAACGGCCCCGTCGTAATCAGCACGGAAAACGAATACGCTTTAAGATACCCGGCCACCGTACGGGCACGGAATAATTTTTTTAATTCAAACCCTACGCCAGCCATATTATTAATTTGCTCCTTCCTGTAAATAAATGTTGCGATACGAATTGATAAATTGCTCATAAGTATAATTGCGCTTCGTTCGTTCATACCCTACTTCTGCCATCTGAAAACGCAGTTTAAAATCCCGGATCAGGCGCAGTATTTCCCGTGCCATAGAGCCAAAATCCAACGGCGGCACGACAGCACCGGCTGTCCCCAAATGATCTGTGCTGTCTCCATAAATCAGTTCTTGGCAGCAGCCAACATCCGTCGTAACTGCCGGCCGATGAGCTGCAAAGGATTCCAGAACAGACAACGGTTGTCCTTCGCTAATGCTTGATAAGATAGTAAGATCCATCTTTGGCAAATAGTCTGTTACCCGTACTGTACCAGTAAAATCCACAGCATCCTCCAACTGCAAAAGACGTGTCATGCGTTTGCAGGTCTCTACATATTCCGGATTTTCTTCCATATTGCCCATGACATATAAGTGTGTATTGGGCATTTCTTGGTGAACCAGAAAAAAAGCCCGAAGCAGCGTAAGAATATCCTTAATCGGCACTACTCGGACGACGGCACCCAGATTGATCGTCCCGTCATGCTCTTTTAATTTGGGAATGCTGGCAAAATTTTCCATGTGGATGCCGTTGGGAACGACATGAATTTTCTTTGGATCGCATCCCAAATCCGCTTCAATCTGGGCATTATGTTCAAACAGCGTGTAAACTTTGTCCGCCTGCTTGTACGCAATCTTAGCTAAATTATAGAAATAATTGCTCCAAACCGTTTTAAAATCGCCTTTAGCCCAGTCACTCTTGATAATTTCTGCCTCCCGTTCCCGACAGTAGATGCCATGCTCTGTCAAAATGAATGGTTTGTGATATACTTCAGCTGCCATAGAGCCGATGATACCGCAGTAGCCTGTAGCCACGCTGTGATATATATCGGCTTGGGGCAAATCCTGCTGCACAAGATAAAATAAAGGCAGCAGCATAGAACGCAGCGTCCAAAAGAAATCCGTAAACGGCAGGTATCCATACCGTTCTTTATATACTTTGCGGATAATATCAAAAAAATCCGATGACATAAAAATATCCAGCGGGCTATTCCAGGTATGCTGGCGGAAAATATCAACAAGGCCAGAAATCTCAATGGGATTATCTCCCCGCACCAATTCCAGCAGAATCTGCCGTTGAGAGCCATTTAACACATGTTCCAACATCCCGGGAGAACGTAAGGCTAGAATCCTATCAAGAAATTCTTCCTGGATACCTGTGCAATTATCCGGAAACATGTATTTAAACTTACCTCGATCTTTTTCTTCTGCACCGACAGCATAAATGGTAAATTCAAATTCCGGCAGTCCTGTCATCAGCATCTGCACCCACGAAGATACGCCGCCGACAACATAGGGATATGAACCTTCCGTCAATAAACAGATTTTCATTACGAATGTCCTTTCCAATAAATATGGGCTTCCGGTTCTGTAACTCGTACAAAATACGTTTCATCACCAGCTTTTTGTACACTGCAGCCTTTGGCAGAGCGTACATCTTTCGTCGAATGAAGCAGGAAGGAAGCACCATTGACATAGTGCCAGCAATGGATTTCTAGTTCATCAGGCTTACGGATGACTCGATAATCCAAATCAAAATAACTGTCAAAATACGGTAAGCTTTCCGAAATCGTTACCGGTGTCAGCCAGCCATAGCGGGCATTAATCTGATTCAAAAAGTCTTTAAGGCCTTCACTCATCATCTGCCAGGTCAGGTCTTTACTTTCTTCATAAAAAAGTTCATCGGGATGAACAAAATGATTAAAAACACCGATAGACGTAATCGTAGTACATTCAAAATACAAATCCGTATCTGCCGGCTTATACCCTGATGTAATACGGGGAATATCATAAATTCCCGTATCTTCTCGTTTAAATTCCTGATAGTATGCTTCTTCATCAGATGGACCATCATATAATGAAGAGAAAATGCGGATTTCCGGAAAGGCTTCTAATATCGTTTTCTTTCCTTGCGGACTCAGAATATTGGAAGGAGGCACATACACTTGGAACGTATATTTCGGAAAGGCTTCATGAACGTAGCGGTTTAATTCAGTAAGGGCCTCTTTCATATCGTTCGTACTTTGCCACGGAACATAATCTGGTTCATCATCCTGGTATCCTGGTGGTACCAAGGGCTGATGATTATAGCCGTGAATCCCCATTTCCCCACCAATAGAAAGCAAATCATTGCCGTAAACCAAAAAAGCATTACGCCCTTCCTTTTCATAAATTGGCTTGAATGGTCCTTGTACCTGATCGCCATAGCTTTCGATAATCACACCAGTATATTTGACGTGTTCGCTTTCATGTATCTGTTTCATATAGGGCCACCAAATGCGGCTGTAAAAATTACGGGTTGTCATCTGATATTCATTGCGTATTTTTTCTTGGTATCCTTCCGGTATCGGCGATGGAAAATCATCAATAAAAAATATCTTGCAGCCAACAATCGGATATAGTGTATCCTCACCGCAATGCGCCAGAAAACTCATCAAAAAGCCACGATTTGTTTTGTCAGAACGAATCGAGCCATTATAAGCATAAAAATTTCCCTTTCCATAGGCTTGCTGCCAAATTAACGGAATGGTGCCGCTGTAATCACTCACATGAACAACAGCCTGGCCAGCAAGAGTCAGTAAATCAACAGTCGTCGTATAATGATTGTCTCCAGCTACACGAATACCTTTACTGCCTGGCAAAAAATCCGTATGCATCGCAAGACCTTTTGCGGTAAAAGCTTGGGAATCCAAATGGCTGATACCCAACTTGGAAAGCGTATCCTGGCTAATTGGCATATCCGGATTTTGTATCAACCTCGTTAATAGGACAGCCGTACCACCCTGTTCTACATAGGAAAAAACAGTCGGCAAAGAAACGACATGCACCAAATCCCCTGTTGCCAAGATGACACCGCGGACAGAATCCGTATCGATAGCAGCAGCGGTATCATTGCGAACACTTTGAAATTTCATCTTTTTTTCAGTAATCATCCGTTCCGTTTCATGACGTAGGAACATACTTTCTACAGAACTGGGATCATATATAATGAGATACGTGTCCGGCGTTACTTCTGCTGCCCCTTTCCATGGCGTACCGCTATTTTCTTCCGTACTCATCCGGTTATTAGCTACTGTAAACAAATGCAAAAATCCATCCATGCGATTATATTGAAAAAACAGACCGAGCAGCAGGACAATGCCAATAATCCAAAAAATACCTTGTCTACGCATGACCAGCCTCCTTGTCCCAAAAACGAATAATCTGCATGGCTTCCGGCGATAACCGCTTTGGCAGTGCTTTCAGTTTCTGCACCTGTTCCTGTAGCTTTTCTACATCGTGCAGAGCTTGGTATAATTTTATTTCCATTACGATTGGTTCTTCTTGGCCCGCATGCGTTTTAGCAAATTCCAAACATGCCCTGCGGGCTTCTTCCAGACGGCCGCTAATAAGAAGCATGTGAATCCGTTCTGTATAATACACTGCTCGATCGGGAATCTGCCGGTTCAGCAATTCCAAAGCAGCAATATAAGCTTGACGTTGCTGCTTTCTGGTCATTTCTGCGCCGTAACCACTGTCGAGAAATACTTTTAATTTTGCTGCATAGTCTTGCAGCATCTTCGTATTGTCCGGTGTTTTTTTCAGTTGTTGTTCTAGTTGAAACAATTCATTACCGATTTCTTCCATTTTAGCTGTCATCAACGACACGGCAAAGTAAGCGATTTCCCTATCGGTATCGTGAACTGCATCTTGAAGGATTTCTTGATTATCTACCATATCCTGACGAATCGCATCAGTAAAATACTTGCGCTTCAATTTCACATCATCAAGGAGAAAAATATCGTTCATCGGGATGATTTCCGCATTATAGCCCCGGTCCTGCAAAGAAAATACGTGATCCGTTTCCGGCATCAACTCCACACTTCCTTCATCCAGCTTAAACATTCTGACACCTAAATGCAAAAACAACAACATTAGGATTCCCAAACCAGGAAGCAGTAACATAATAACAAATTCAACCATAGCCTGAGCCCGGCCATAGCGGCGGCAAATCCGGATACAAAAAAGCAAGTCTGCCGCAGCGTATACCACAGCAAGTATGACAAGTGCCATCATACTACCTCCTTCGTATCCGAAGTAGGTACACCGCCTTGGGACAACCGCTTCTGTATCAGCTCAAAAACCTTCGCATTGACATCCGGAAATACGAGCCACACGGCTTTGCCAAGCATACCGATATAATCTTCCGCTCGTATTTGACTGCCGATGCGCCGATCTATCTGTGCATAAGTCATTTCCGGCAAATCTACTTTCGCCATCATGATGGAATACCCAGGCTGCATTTGGCGCCGCTCCCGCAGTTTTTCAATAATCTGAATGAATTTATGTTCCTTAAGAATCCGTGTATCCGGGACATAGTACTGCTGCATCGTTTCTTCTTCCCAAGAATACGCTCTAGTCAAGGCCGCCGATACCAAACGACTGGTAACTGCCATCAAATTCAATTCATAGATACTCCATTTGTCAAAATCCATCTGATAAATCTGGATAACAGCAATAACCCGGTCTTCATAAACTATCGGTGCCGCCATATCCGGAATCCCTTTCAGCAAGTCGCGGTTGATAAATAGTTTATGATCTCTCATCATCTGCTTCAGGTACGGATATTCTTCTATCTTAAGCGAATGCGGTCCTTGTGCCGTCTGATCACCAATACGCACTTTTTGGCGCAGGTATGCCTGATTCTTGCCAACAACGTAAATACTGACTTGGGAAACATCAAGAATTTGAGCTGTTACTAAAGCCGTCTTATTATATATATTTTCCGGCTCTACAGAATCCAGGCTACTGACAATATGATAAATACGTCCCATGCTGTCTTGGGTATTCACAATCTGCCGGTACATTTTATCTTTTAGCTTCACATTTTCAGCAAAGAGACGCCGCAGAAACCGATACTGTCCCAAATCGTGAAGATGCTGCCAGCGTGCCGCATCTTCACGAAACTTCGCCTGTTCGGCAACATAACCGGTAAGAACCCCTATGACCAAGTAAGACAGAAAATGAAGTAATCCTTCCGGCTGATACATGACGGCTATCATGCCAAAGCCCAAATCGCTAAAGCTGGAAAACAGAAGGATAATATACGAAAAAAATACAGCTAAGAAAGCCTGCCGACGACCGTACAGCAGCCCCATAATAGAAATGTACAAAAAATTAAAATCAAAAGGCACTATGGGATTAACTGTCTGTCCATTTTGAAGTCTTGTGATTCCCAGCATGATTAACGCGCCGATACCATTTTCTACATAGGGAATCAGCGTTTCTTTCCAAACTGCAAGACGGCGTTCGCGCCGTTTTTCCTGCCGGAGCCTGTTTTTTTGTCTTACAGTCCGCATAATATCTTGGTACATAGCAGCTAATTCTTCTTTAGACACACGGTTGCGTGTCTGCCATCCAATCTGCTGCTTAGCCAAGGCTGAACTAAGCAGTGCCTGTGCAAAGACGCCTTGTCTTTGCATATCGACAGAAATGGTCCCTGCTGCAGCCGAATGAATCATCTCGTAAAATTCGTTATATGTCACGGATTGAGCAGGAGCAATATGCAGATAATCACCTGTATAGCCTCGTTCATACGTCTGTAAGACAGCATATGCCGCATCACGAACAGACAACAATTCCCGTCGTTCATCCGTTTTGTATATCGGCACGCTTTCATTTTCTGCACATGCGTAAAGATACCGGGCCGTAAATCCATCATACCGCCCCATACCCAAGCCATAAATATCCGGAAAACGCAGAATCGTAATTGGAAGTCCTTGTTTTTTCCAGCTCAGAGCCAGTGTTTCCAGACGAGCTAAATACTTTCCTTCCTCATTATCAGCTTGTATCTGCTCTGTTTCTTCTACTTCCGTTTGATGTTTGTTAAATACAGCTGCTCCGGATAAAAGTATTATTCGGCCCGTGTGATAAGCTGCCGCAAGGTGCAGCATTTGTTCTAAGTCCCTGACAGACTGCATGCCCAATGTTTGCCGCAAGTCATAGACCATCAGGTCAAAATGATGAACAGAAAAAACTTGCTGCAGCGCTTCACTATCCAACGTACAGTCATAAGACGTGACTTGAGAATACCTTGCGTTTTCATTGCCCAAACGAAAGATTTTCCAGCTTTCTTTCTGAAATAAGGGAATTAAGGCTTGTTCCATGTATTGGGCGCATTTTAATAAAATTGATTTTTTTATCGCATTCGTAATAAGATATTTTCCCATATTCTATAACTATATCTCTAAAAAACTTTACATTCCTCTTTATGATATAACATAGATTATATAGCATTTCTTTTATCTAGTAAAGAAAACTTCCATTGCTGTGACGTATTATTTCGACAACACATCTCAATGCAAAAAAGGATGAACACATACATATATTATGCGTCATCCTTTCTTATATTTTTCACATTATATTAGAAATTTGAAATAAGCCGCTTTACGTTACCGTATCTGTCTTAAAAACAAAGAAGGGCTATTGCTTCCTGCCTTAGTCCTTCTTTGCTATTCATTATTCTACAGTAACGCTCTTTGCCAAATTTCTTGGTTTATCTACATCATTGCCGCGGCTGACTGCAATATAGTATGCCAGCATCTGCAGCGGAATAATTGCCATAATCGTCACGACAAAGTTATCGGACTGCGGCACGTGAATCAGCGAATCTACCGTTTTGCCTACTTCTGTATCGCCATCTTGAACTACACCAATGACATAGGCATCACGCGCTTTGACTTCTTTGATGTTGCTGATCATCTTTTCTTCTACGTCTTTTTGCGTAGCCAGCGCAATGACCGGAATGCCTTTTTCAATCAAAGACAATGTGCCGTGTTTCAATTCACCGCCGGCATAGGATTCCGCATGAATATAAGAAATTTCTTTTAATTTCAAGGAACCTTCCATTGCCAAGCCATAATCCATGGAACGGCCGATAAAGAAGACATCTTCTGCTGTTTTAAATGCATCGCACAGTCCTTTGATGTCATCTACATGGTCAAAGATTTTTTGGCATGCATCCGGCACAGCCATTAAATCGCGAAGGATTTGTTCTTCTTTTTCTGCAGCCAGATTTCCATTTAAGCGTCCCATGTACAATGCCAGCAGGAGCAATGTAACGAGCTGTGTCGTATATGCTTTCGTCGATGCTACGGCAATTTCCGGACCGGCCCATGTATACGCAACCTGGTCTGCTTCACGGGAAATAGAAGAGCCTACTACATTGGTAATGGCTAAGGAACGGGCACCCAAGCGTTTGGCTTCTTTGAGGGCAGCCAATGTATCGATGGTTTCGCCGGACTGGCTGATGATGATGCATAAGGTTTTGCTGTCCGTAAGCGGGTTGCGGTAACGGTATTCGGAAGCAATGTCTACTTCTACGGGAATACGCGCCAATTTTTCAATGAAGTATTTGGCCAGTAAGCCTGCATGATATGCCGTGCCGCATGCGGTAATCATAATTTTGCCGATGGAGTTAACATCTTCCGGCGTCCAGTTTAATTCATCAAAATGGACATGTTTGCCGTCTTTAGTAATACGGCAGCTCATCGTATCCCGGATGGCCTTTGGCTGTTCATAAATTTCTTTGAGCATGAAGTGTTCAAAGCCGCCTTTTTCAGCTGCTTCGGCATCCCAGTTTACTTCAAAAACTTTTTTAGAAATAGGTTTGCCAGCTAAATCCGTAACCCATACTTTATCTTTCTGTACGATAGCAATTTCGCCGTCATTCATGATATATGTTTTGCGTGTATAGTTTAAGATAGCCGGAATATCCGATGCAATATAGTTTTCGCCGTCACCTAATCCTACAATAAGCGGATTGTCTTTTTTACTGCAAATGATTTTGTCCGGTTCAAATTTGCACATAAATACGAGGGAATATGAACCCCGCAGCCGTGCCAATACGTTGCGTACTGTACGCGTGAAATCACCATCATACATATCGGCGCACAAATGAGCTACTACTTCTGTATCTGTTTCCGATTTGAAATGGTATCCCTTGGCAAGCAGTTCTTCTTTCAATTCCATGTAGTTTTCGATAATACCGTTATGGACAATAGCAAAGTTTCCCTTTTCGTCTGTATGCGGATGCGCGTTGACATCGGATGGGCCGCCGTGCGTTGCCCAGCGTGTATGGCCAATACCGATGGTACCGGATACAGGGTGCGCTTTGACTTCGTTTGCCAGATTTACCAAACGGCCTTGTTTCTTCCGTACAGCAATCGCCCCGTCGTTATATACGGCAATACCAGCCGAATCATAGCCACGGTATTCGAGCTTTGCCAAGCCGTCCATAAGGAAATCAGCAGCTTCTCTGCCTCCAATATAACCTACAATACCACACATAATTTTATCCTCCTGCTATTCAATTATTAAGATGCATTGCTTCTTATGATAAATTTGTCCATCTTGTTGCCAACATGTTTTTTTATCATCTAACGACTGAAGCTGCCGAGAGACATCCGCTGACTGTTCGATACTTCTCTTCCTCGTCTACCTTATCTGTAAGGTACTAGCGCTATCCATTTTACGAAGGATTTCCAAACGCCTGTAAAAAAACAGGAATGAAGTTCAATATGCTTAAACTCCATTCCCACATTATATATATTTTATCTTTTTAAGTCAATACCTGAAAATCTATTTAGAAGGACCCATTTCATGTTCAACGACAACGGCAATATCATCGACAATGCGTTTGAGCTGTTCTAAGTCAGGGCCTTCTGCCATGACGCGAATCAAAGGTTCCGTACCGGACGGACGGACAAGTATGCGACCTTCATCGCCCAATTCTGCTTCGCCGGACGCAATGGCAGCCATAATCAAGCTGTTTTCTTCCCAGCCGGATTTTGTCTGTACGCGGACATTTTTCAAAATCTGCGGATAGCGGGTCATTAAAGAGGCCAATTCAGACAACGGTTTTTGTTTTTGCTTCATGATGCTGAGAAGCTGTACGGCTGTCAGCAGTCCATCACCAGTTGTATTATAATCCAAGAAAATAATGTGGCCGGACTGTTCACCGCCAAGGCAGTAGCCGTCTTTGCGCATCCGTTCCAGTACATAGCGGTCGCCTACTGCCGTCGTTTCGGACTGGCAGCCCATTTCTTTCAATGCTTTGTGGAAGCCAATGTTACTCATGACCGTACCGACAACGGTATTTTGTTTGAGTTTGCCTTCTTCTTTTAGTTTCAACGCACACAGCAGCATAATCTGGTCGCCATCCATTTCCTGTCCTTTTTCATCGACAGCCAGGCAGCGGTCTGCATCGCCATCATTGGCAATCCCTACATCTGCGCCATATTTCAAAACGGCTTCCTTTAAGCTTTCCAAATGGGTCGAGCCGCAGTTTTCATTGATGTTGATGCCATTGGGGTCGTGGTGAATGGCAATGACTTCTGCACCCAAACGGCGTAAAATTTCAGGGCCTAATACGGATGCGGAACCATTGGCACCGTCATGTACTACTTTCAAGCCTGATAAATCCACATCGGTCGAGCTGCAGATAAAATCAGCATATTCTTTTTGTAAATCCGTCCATGTTGAAATCGTGCCGATTGCCGCACCGGTCGGACGGCTCTGCAGTCCTGCCCGTTCGTCTTTGAGCATGTATTCTTCAATTTTGTCTTCTGTTTCATCCGGCAATTTATAGCCATATCCATCAAAAAATTTAATGCCGTTGTATTCAAACGGATTGTGGGATGCGGAAATCATAACGCCGGCGTCCATATGATGGGTTCTTGTCAAGTAAGCAATGGCCGGTGTCGGAATTACTCCTACCATATAACATTCACCGCCGGCAGACGCAATGCCTGCTGCCAAAATATCTGCCAACATGGTGCCGGAACGGCGTGTATCGCGGCCAATTAAGAACGTAGGATGTTCTTTATTCTGTCCAAAAATATAAGCAGCTGCTCTGCCTAAATGATATGCCAATTCCGGTGTCAATGAATCATTAGCAACACCTCGTACACCATCTGTACCAAATAATCTAGCCATTTACTTTACCTCCAAAGGTTTATATTTACAAATAATTGTTATTGCCGTTTCGAGCCCATCTAAAAATGCACTCATAATGCCGCCGGCATACCCGGCCCCTTCCCCTACGGGATACAAACCGTCTGCCTGCAAGGCTGTCCGGTCTTCGCCGCGTAAAATCCTCACCGGTGCGCTGGTCCGTGTTTCTACGCCTGTCATGACCACATGATTATCATCAAAGCCATGAATGCGCCGTCCAAAATACGGTAAGGCCTGCGCCAAGGTATCCGTAACAAAAGAAGGAAGAACGTCATGCAAATCCGCCCAAGTAATCCCCGGACGATACGTGTGCACAGATTTTTCTGTCCCGCTGCCTGGACGCTGCAAAAAATCACCGACAGTCTGAGCAGGCGCACAATAGTTTCTGCCGCCAACTTCATAGGCTAATTTTTCATACTGCCGCTGAAACGCAATGCCTGCCAGTGGGCTGTCACCGCCTAAATCATCGGCCGTTACATTGACAACCAACGCGCTGTTGGCTACGCCACTGTCACGGCGGTACAAGCTCATTCCATTGGTAACGACATGGCCTTCTTCTGAAGCCGCGCCAACGACGACACCGCCGGGACACATGCAAAAGGAATAGCAGGAGCGTCCTTCCGGGCTATGATATACTAACGCATAATCAGCGGGTTCCAGTCCCAATTCGGCAGCACTGCATCCATACTGCGCACGATCTATCACGTCTTGTTCGTGTTCAATGCGCACACCAATGGCAAAGGGCTTTTTCTCCAAAGCAATGCCTTTATCATACAGCATATAATACGTATCTCTGGCACTGTGTCCAATTCCCATGATGACGATATCTGCCGGATACTCCGTTTTGCCGTTGACAACAACGGCGGTTATCTTTCCTGTGTCATCCCGTTTGATATCGGTTACGCAGCTTTGGAAACACACCGTGCCTCCTGCTAATTCTATCATATGACGCATGTTTTTTACAACACGGCGCAAAATATCCGTACCCACATGGGGATTATAGGCATACAAAATTTCTTTGGGTGCGCCGGCATCTACCAAAGTCTGCAGGATATGCCGCAGCAGCGGATGATTGACACGCGTAGTCAATTTGCCATCCGAAAACGTACCGGCACCGCCTTCGCCAAACTGCACATTAGAATCAGGCCGGAAAACACCGCCGCGCCAAAACTCCTCGACATGCGCTGTCCGCGTATCCATGTCGCAGCCTCGTTCAAACACTAATGGCTTATATCCCCGCTGTGCCAGCATCAAAGCCGCTGCCAAGCCAGAAGGCCCCATGCCAATGACTACGGGCCGATGGGCTAAGGGCGTACTGCCTGCTGCAGGCGGTGTAAATACGTCTTCCTGAATCTGCCGTACATCCTTGTTGTCCCGGCACCGCCGCCATACCTTGGCTTCATCATGGAATACGACATCGACAGTAAACACTAAATAAATCCGTGGTTTTCTCCGGGCATCAATCGAACGGCGTACAATGCATATCCGTTCTATATCCGTCAAGCTGCACCGCAGTTTTTTTGCAATCAATGCTTCTAATTTCTTTTTCATTGGCACAGCTGTACGAATATTCAGTACTCTAAGCACACAATCCTCTCCTTTATTACTCTACAGTTGCCGTAACGTCTACAACATCAGGGTTCACAATGACACCGTTTATCGGTGATACAAGAATTTTCCATTCTTTATCCTCTGTCAGCCCCTGCACATTCACAGGCGTTAAATCAATACGGGATACGCCCTGCAGTACGTTGGCATCGCCCCGCACTTCTACCGTATCCGGATTGGCTTTTAACTCTTTTAGCGTCAGCCCGTCATGTACCGTGCCGTACGACGTGACATGGACAGGTACATTCTTGGATGCTGCATGATGGCCAATCGATACGCGCAGATTACTCTGCCACGGCGTCATTTCCAATCCATCTACCTTGCTGCCGTCTGCTGCCAGCAAATGAATTTGTGCCATCAAGGAAAAATCTTCGTTTTTATCGCCTACCGGAATTTCGACTACAGCCTTATCCACTTTTTGAATCAGCCGTCTTGCGCCGCTGACAACGACTTTTTCCGGAACAATTTTCAAGTTGCTGATAAACGAATCCGCATCCATTTTGCCTACCAAATGCGGTGTCAAAGTAAATTCACGCACGGCATACACATCGACTGTAATCTTTGCTGTTGCCATGCTTTGCTTTTTCAGCTCCGTCCCAGAAGGAATTTCCACATGAATCGGCACATCCATATCTCCTTCCTGCACTTCCGACAAATCAATATAGGCTTTAATATCGGACGGGCCTACATTAATAATCGTATTGCGGGGACCGGACAAACGCACGTAAACGGTCTTCGGCACGTTGGACGTAATATACTGGGAATCCAAATTTTCCACGACGACAGGAACGGTATAACTTCCTTCGCTGACAGGATTTTGCTCGTTAATAATAAGAAACCACAATATAATTGCCAATAAAAGGCATACAATTTTTAACTGCCATCTTTTATCTAGTTTATTCATTGGTTACGGCCTCCATTTAAAAATATTGGCCAGTCCCTGCGGTGTTTTATTCAGGAAGGTCTTCAAGATATTGCGCAGTGCATTGCCGTCCAAATGCCGGTAAATATGGCCGCCGTACGTATACGATATAGCACCCGTTTCTTCACTGACGACAATGACCACAGCATCTGCCAATTCGCTGATCCCGATAGCCGCCCGGTGGCGTGTCCCCAATTCCGTCGACAGAGAACGGTCCGAAGTCAGCGGCAGCAAACATCCTGCCGCCATAATGCGGTTTTCACGAATAATGACAGCGCCGTCATGAAGCGGCGTATTCGGAATGAAAATATTACCCAACAATTCCCGCGACACAATGCCGTCAATGGCAATGCCTGTATCAATATAATCATTCAGCCCTACTTCGCGTTCAAAGACGATTAATGCCCCGGTTCTCGTTTTTGACAGCGATTCCGATATGGCAACAATTTCATCAATCAAATGTTCCAATTCTTCCATATTGATGACATGGCCGGAACGCAAAAAACGGCCGCGGCCAATTTGTTCCAACGCCCGGCGCAGTTCCGGCTGAAAAACAACGGGCAGCGCAACCAAAATAACCGTCATGCCCTGCTGCAGCATCCAATTGATGACATGCAGGTCCAGCACTTTACTAACTACAGTCACAGCACCCAAGACGATTAACCCTTTAATCAGCGCTACGGCCCGTGTATTGCGAATCAAAATAAATAATTTGTACAATACAAACGCAACCAGCAATATATCTAATATGTCAAGCAGCCGAAAACTGCTGATAAATCCCTGCACAGGTACATACATAGGCAACTCTCCATTATTACGAATATAAAAACACAGACAAATTAATTGTACAATATTTTTTCTGTAAAATAAAGAGATTTCAGCCCCGTAAAATGAGAATAAAGCCACAATAGAATATCCGCTTCTACTGTGGCTTTATGTCAGTCCGCCCGCTGGGCAGCTTTTTGTTTTTCTTCAATGTCGTGAACAGCCTGCAGCCGCTTTTCCTGCTGCGCTAAATCTTCAAAATCAATAGATTTTAATTTATTAGCCAAATCACGCTGAATATCTGCAAAGGCAGCATAAATAGAACACATGCCGCTGCAGCCGCGAGAGCAAGAGCCAATATCATGCAGACAACGCTGCAGTTCCGTCTGCCCTTCAACCGCTTCGATAATATCAAACAATGTAATATCCTTGGGCAGCCGCTGCAGAGCAAAGCCGCCGTCTACACCCCGGTATGATTTCATAATGCCGGCAGCCGTCAGACTGCGCATTATTTTTAGCAAAAACCGTTCTGGAATATTTTGCTTTTCTGCTAAAGCCGCACCTGTAATCTTCGTTCCTTCCGGCAAAGATGATAAATACAGCACCATACGGAACGCATAATCTGTCGCTTGGTTTAACCTCAATTTATATGCCTCCCTTCCTATCTTTACTTGTTACATCTAATTATACAATGAGATACCAAAAAAGTATAGTTTAAAATGAAAATAATAAAAGCCTGCAAAAGAATTCCCTATTTGTCTTCTTTTGCAAGCTTTACGTTTATTCCTTATAACAAATCAATGAGCGTATAAATAATCGCCGACATTACCGCACTGATAGGTATGGTAACACACCAGGCAACCAACATGCTCCTTGCTACGCCCCAATGGACAGCCCGTACCCGTTCTGCCGAGCCAACGCCCATAATAGAACCGGAGACAACATGCGTTGTGCTGACCGGCAAATGAAGGAATGTAGCAGAAAAAATAACAAGGGATGAATTCAAATCGGCAGCAAAGCCATTAATGGATTCCAGTTTAAATATCTTCGTCCCCATGGTCGAAATAATGCGCCAGCCGCCGGCCGATGTCCCCAATGCCATAGACGTAGCGCAGGCCATTTTAACCCAAATAGGAATATCCATCGTTTCGATATAGCCACCACTCAGCAATGCCAGGGCAATAATCCCCATCGCTTTCTGCGCGTCGTTGGAGCCATGCGAAAAGGCCATCAAGCAGGCTGATACCAACTGCATTTTTCTAAAATTACGATTCAAGGCAATAGGAGAATAATTCCGAACAATCCAAAGCAGGGCAATCATGACAAAATAGCCTGTAGCCAACGCTACAACAGGCGAGAGAACTAATGACATGATAATCTTTTCAATCCCTGTATAATCCAAAGCTGCCGGCCCTACACTAATCGACACGGCGCCAATGACCCCGCCAATCAATGAATGGGACGAACTGCTGGGAATCCGATAATACCAAGTAACGACATTCCAAATAATAGAGCCAATCAAGGCCGCCATAATAACTTCCAAACTAATCTGAGCCGGATTGAGCACCAAGTCGCCGCCAATCGTCTTGGCGACACCTGTACTAATCATGGCGCCGGCAAAGTTTAAGACCGCTGCCATCATAATCGCGTGGCGCGGCGAAATAGCTCGCGTCGATACGCTTGTAGCAATCGCATTCGCAGTATCGTGAAATCCGTTAATATAATCAAACAACACAGCCAACAAAACGATGGCCCAAATTAACCAATGCTCAGGCATACTTCAATACGACCTTTCTAAATGTAACGACCAAATCTTCACAGTCATCCGTAACATCTTCGACGGACTGCAGGATTTCCTTCCATTTAATAATTTCAATCGGGTCTTTGCATTCTGTAAACAGCTTGGCCATTTCCTGATGGTATAAGTCATCACAGTCTTGTTCCAATTTTAATACTTTTTTGCTGCGTGCTTCTACTTTTAAGAAGTTTTTCTTTAAATCTTTCATATACGCTATAGATTTGCGGATTTCTTTCATCGCTTTGGCCGCAATATTCGTCATCTGCTTAGCGCCTTCTGTCGCTTCGCCAACGCGATACATGCACATTTTATCCATAATTTCACTGATATTGTCAATGGCCGTATCCAGCTGGTCAATTAACTGTTGAATATCTTCTCGATCCATAGGAGTGATAAACGTCTTCTGCAGCCGTTTCAACGTTTCCATTACTAACGTATCAGCTTCATCTGTAAGCGCATCAATTTTTTCCAGTGCTTCTTCTTTCGGTATTTCTTCGTTCATTGCCTGACGCAATAAATCAGCGGCTTCATAACTTAATGTCGCATGCTGATCCAATAAAGCGAAAAACTTTTCTTCTTTGGGCTTCAAATGAAATGCCATATTAATCAGTTCTCCTTAATTTGACGAATTCACTAACTTTTCATAGTAATGACATATTTTTTACTATTTTTATACATTTCGACTACTTTGCATTATACCATATGACGATTCATTATTCTATAAACGGAACGGATTTTACTGGTAAAAAGCAAGGTCATTCTTTCCAAATTTGCATTTATAAATATCTTATTTGATATAGATTGTTGATTTTTTCTCTGCAATTATGATACAATTTCCGGAGAAATGATTTCGTTTCTCTTTATTATTTATTTCATAAAAAAAGAAAAGAGGTAATGCAGTGAATTATGTCGCCCGTACACACCATTTGGTAAAAAAACATGCGCTTCTTTCCTGCGCGGTTGCCGCATGGATGGGTATGCCCATTTCAGCAGCCGGCACGCCTGCCATTACAACAAAAGATGTCTTGGTAGAAGCCAATGCAGCGCAAGAAGACGCCAAATATGAATCCCAGCAGAAAACGATTATCACGGCAGCAGACATTCAGCAAAAGCAGGCTAAATCCGTAGAAGATATTATCTTCAGCGAAACAGGCGTTTCCCGTACCGTCGATGCCATGGGCCGTGTCGGCGTATCTATCCGCGGTGCAGAACCGCGCCACACTTTAATTCTGGTTGACGGACAGCCCGTACTGGGGGACTTGTCCAAATACGCCGGTGCCATGGATGAAGTCATGCGCCTGGGTACAGAAAATGTAGAGCGCATCGAAGTAATACAAGGAGCCGCCAGCGCAAAATATGGCTCTGATGCCATTGGCGGCGTCATCAATATTATGACAAAAAAAGCTACCAAAGATACTTCTCTCCACTTCAATCTGGAAGGCTCCCATAAAAACGGGACTGCCGTTTTCCCCTATACAAATGTGTTTCTTCGTGCTGATACCGGACAAATGGGTAAATTCCGCATCGGTATCTCCGGCAGCAAGCGTGATATCCTGCCTGTCTATGCCAGCGAATCCCGTAAAAAGACAGGTATGAGTTTTGATTACGGCAAACGAGATTTCAAACCCAATGCACTGCGTTATTACGGGGACGCCGCTTCCGTTAGCTTTGTGGGTACGTATGAAGCCAATCAACACAACAAACTGAATTTCCGTTTTGACAGATATACAGAAGATTTAGTGCGTGACGTCAAACATTCCGATTCAGATTTAGAACCGCAGCAGCATTTCAAACGCAGGACAGGACGCAATTCGTACAACATCGGCTGGGCGGGAGCCAAAGGAAATACCGATTGGCATATCGAAATGAATTATTCCCGCATTAATGAAGATGATATTGCTCTGGTCAATTATTATGGACGTTCTTCTTATGAAGGCACCAATGAATTACGCTATATAGATGACGTTGACCATCGGCAGTGGAATTTCAAAGCCGCAGCCAATACACAGCTTAATGATGCACACTGGTTGTCATATGGATTCGGCACAGCCTATGAAACCGGCAAAGGCAGCCGTCTCAAAAATTCGCCAAACACAAAAACGAAATATATCGATCCCTGGGATTATGATAAAAGTCTGCTCGTGGACAAGCTGGACCGTCATGTCCGCAAAACGGGAGACAACAGTATCCGCGTATGGTCTCATGTGCATGACTATAAATTTAAAACCAATTCATCCAGCGGCATGCCGGAATGGGATATGGAATACGAATACTACGGGTATGGCGGCACCAGTAAAACACAAAAACCACTGGTCACGTATGTGGAATATGTAAAATATGACAAGTATTTCACAAGCGGGATTAGCGATTACAGTCCTCCTGCCGGCGTTCCCACTGCTATTTGGGAGAAATATAAAAAATTCCGCGACGTACTGGAACAACAAAACGCAGGTTATACAGGGTCCAACATTGTTCGCGATTATTACCAAAAAGGAGAATCGTCCGATAAGAAACAACAGGAATTAGCCCCCAAATTGAACGGCAAACGTTTCTTGGAAGAATTTCGGCTGCGAGATCAGCGCATCACTGTCGGCGAAGGAGCCATCCGCAAACATCATTTCTTTATTCAGGATACATGGCAGCTTAATGAAAATACCCTCTTGACTCCGATTATTCGTCTCGACCACAGCAGTCTGTTCGTCGGCACGAATATTTCCGGCAGCCTTGGCCTTACCCATCAAGTCAACAGCAATCCGCACCGGCGTTTTAAGGCCAATATCGGCACCAGTTATGCAGAACCCGGCATGGGTGAGTTATGGTATAATTGGGAAATGTACGCCAGCAACCCTATCGGCATCGGCTATGCCCGCATGGGGCACTACTGGGTAGGCAATCCGCATTTAAAACCAGAAAAATCAGTGAATATTGATTTGAGCCTGGAAGGGGAAAATAAAAACACGTATGCACGCATCGGTATTTTCCACAATCGCATTACAGATTACATGACTGTATATTTTACAGGAAAATTCATGGATTTTGCTCCCTATCTTGGCGGCAGCCAAAAATATCAGCGTGCTCCCGATTTGATTTACAGTTTTAAAAATATCGGAGAAGCAGAAATTACGGGACTCGAAGCAGAAATACGCCAAAAATTGGGTACACATTGGACAGGCAAGCTGGGATACACTTGGCTTCACGCCGTGAATAAAAGCGACCCCAACATACCGCGTCAGCTCTTAAACAAACCAGTTCACAAAATAGACATCAGCCTGGCCTTTACGGACGATGTCAGCGGCTGGAGCGGCCAACTTTGGGGCGACTATTATCTGCATATGCTGGACAGCAACAGTTTAGCCGATCACAATAATTACTGGCCTGATGTGCTGCAGCATCTAGGCCCTGCATTTGAAAAGCAATCATATAAAAAGAAGTCATTTGGCATTTGGAATATCATGCTGCAAAAGAAGCTGCATAAGGATGCCTTAGTATATGTTGGCATCAACAACCTCTTCAATCACCGCGATGATGACAGGGCCACACAAGAACGCGTGTATCGGTTTGGCATGAATGTAAAATTCGGAGCTGCCCACGAGGACAAAGAACTGTCCAAAGACACGACTTCAAAGGCTAAGCCGGTACATTCTCCGGCAGCTGCCCAAAACACGGCTTCATTTTCACAGGAATTTCTCAAGCAGCCTTTTGATACGGCACAAAAAGAAGTTTTTTCCCTCATTGGCGATTATCGTGCCGCTTGGACTGCGCATAACGGCACAAACCGGCCGCAGTCTCCGTATCGTGCCACGACTGCCGTGGGAACGGCTAAGAAAAATATGTTTGACGCCAATGAGCATGGCTTTAGACAGCGGCTGCGCATCGGCATAAATGCCCGTATTGGAAAAAACACAAACATCCGCATCTTGGGCAGTTCTTCCGGCACGCCGCATATGGATACGGCCAGTACGACATCTGACCAGCGGGGACTGGGCTATCAGCGGCTGGATACGGCCGATATCACCCAGCATGCCAAGCAGTGGGATTTTTCTCTTGGACGCCTGACAGAGCCTATGGGTATCACAGGATATTGGTTTGGCAAAGAATTTGACGGCGGCCGCGCTGTCTGGACTGGCAGCAAAACCCAAGTACGTCTGGGATACGGTTCGTTTAAACACAGTACAGGGATTGCGGATTCTGCCTATACGCATTCGATTCACACCGTATTTTATCGTCCGCCGACGGTCGAAGAATTTTTAGGCATGAACCGCACGGACCATCCGTATGACATTCATGCCGCAACGAAAGAAGCCAATGAAACATATAAAAAATGGTATCAAGGCAAAACCAATATGCTCTACTTCTATCAACAGCTTCGCGATGCCGTACAAAACGGTGCCGGCTTGGAAGAACAGCGTGCTATCCTGCAGCGCATGCACCGGGTCGTCAAGGCTGCCTACGGCAGTGACATGGCCGCAAAAGTTTTCTCGCTAAATATTTCCCCCAAGGCTTCCGTTTTATACAAAATCAAAGATAAACATGGCAATATTAAATTGAAAAAGACTGAAATCCACTATTCCAGCTATATTTCAAAATATGCCACAGCAGAAGAAAAAGCGTTTAAAACAGAAATGAACAAAAAATTTGCTGTTTCGTTGTACGATGATGCTGCTTTAAAAGACGGTAAAGCGTATTTACAGCAAAATGCACAACGCTTAGAACGTGCCTATAAAGAAATCGCCGCGTATAATGCCAAAGATGACTGGTCTGCATATGCCAATACGGACTTTTCTATTGGCTCTCACTACACCTATACAGCAGATAAAAAATGCCTGCAAGCACATGAAGACTCCAGTCCGGCAAACGAGTATGCCTTTGCCGGCGTAGAAGCCATCATTACAGATGGCGGCTATAATCCTGCTATCCGCGCACAGGAGATTGCAAAAACAGATATACTGAAAGAATTATATACAGCCAACTATATAGAAAAAGGCCAAGGCAACGCAGAATACGGCTGGCGCATGCCCCAACTGTTGTTTGAATATCTCAATGGCATGGAACGTGTCCTTCGTCAGTCCGAATCAGAAAATAAACAGCCGCGTGAAGCGTTGGCCGCTGTTATCGGCAATCTCATAAAAGCCGAAGGCACCGTACTTGTCCAAGATACCATTCCGGCATTAGATACGGTTGCCTTTATTCAAGTCAAACAGCAGCTCTGCCCCAATTTCAGCATAGCTGCCTGGTATCTTCGTTCCTGCCATAACAAGGCGTACACGCTGGCCGCCGCTCACGGTACGCACAATGATACGGCATCCTTTACCCAATTAGCCAACATCTTCGGCATCGGTGCCAAGTGGCAGTTGGGAGCTCATACCTATCTCGATATCGATTATGGTCAAAACTGTACTGCCTTTGGACGTTACATGAATGGGCATTCACTGTACGATCATGAACGCGGTACGGCTGATTTCCATTTGCTAGGACGCGTCATGGGGGGGGGACACCGCATTTCTGGACTGTCCGCCTGTCTATCGGTCAGGCAGATCCCGCTGTTCCCGGAAGCTGGAATGCCTTTGCCGACTACAAATATTTCCAGCATGGCGCATTCTTTGGCGGCAACGGCACAAGCGCACTGCCGGACAGATATTTGGACGGAATTCGTTCCTTTACCTTAGGTGCCGGCTATGTACCGCGCAAAGACTTCTTTTTGGAAGCCTTTTATACGTTTGATGCCAAAGGTATTGGAAAACGGGACACCTTATACGGCCCGGAAAATTTCCAATTAGGCAATTATACCAAACTGCAGCTGACATATAAATTCTAATCCGTTTCTTTATGCAAAAAACCTCTCCGGAATCCAGTATGCCGGAGAGGTTTTGTACATATACGTATGTTTTATTTTACGACAGCATTGTCAATAATTGCCATGAAATCATCGACTTTAAGGCTGGCACCGCCAACGAGTCCGCCGTCAATATCCGGAGAACCTGTGAGTTCAGCCACATTTTTGCCTTTTACGCTGCCGCCGTAGAGAACAGATACAGCATCAGCTGTTGCAGCGTCATACATAGCAGCTAATTTTTGACGAATAATAGCGCAAACTTCCTGAGCCTGTGCAGCTGTCGCCGTTTTACCTGTGCCAATAGCCCAGATAGGTTCATATGCAATCACTACTTTGGTTACGTCAGCTGCGCTGATGCCTGCCAATGCGTTTTCAATCTGGCCTTCAATCCAAGACTGCATAATGCCTTCTTCACGCTGTTCCAATGTTTCACCGCAGCAGACAATCGGTGTAAGCTGATGAGCAAGAGCAGCTTTTGTCTTTTTGTTTACTGTTTCATCGGTTTCGTTGAAATACGTACGGCGTTCAGAATGGCCGATAATAACATGGGTAACACCAATATCTACGAGCATAGCCGGAGATACTTCGCCAGTAAATGCGCCTTTTTCTTCCCAGTGCATGTTCTGTGCTGCAATATGAATCGGTGTTCCTTTCGTCAGTTCTACAGCCTGTGCAAGATACGGAAATACAGGTGCAATAATAACTTCCGGTTTGACATCCTTAGGTACGCGGCTGACAAGACCTGTAATCGTTTCTTTGGCATCTGCGCCAAGATGGTTCATTTTCCAGTTGCCGGCAATAATCGTTTTTCTCATGATAATCCTCCTAATTTGACAGTTATGCTTTGTATGATGCTCTATATTATTTATCGCTCAGTGATACAACGCCTGGGAGCTGTTTGCCTTCCAAATATTCCAGCGAAGCGCCGCCGCCTGTAGAAATATGGCTGATTTTGTCAGCAAGGCCTGTTTTGTTGACAGCCGATACGGAATCGCCGCCGCCGACAATAGATACAGCGTCAGAATCAGCAACTGCTTTGGCAACTGCTTCTGTGCCTTTGGCATAATTTTCCATTTCAAATACACCCATTGGGCCGTTCCAAACGATTAATTTCATCGGTGCCAATTCTTTCGCAAAGAGTTCCTGTGTTTTGGTACCAACATCCAAAATCATCCAATCAGCCGGAACCTGGTCTACGGGGACTACTTTGTGTTCTGCATCGTTGGCAAAAGCAGCTGCTACGGTTACATCTTCCGGCAGGAGCAGTTTCGTACCCTGTTCTTTTGCCTGGGCAATCAAGCTTTTTGCCAAATCAATTTTGTCTTCTTCGACAAGAGATTTGCCAATGCCGTAGCCCTGGGCTGCCAAGAACGTGTTGGCCATGCCGCCGCCAATAATCATCAAGTCAACTTTCGGAAGCAAGTTGGAAATGACTTCGATTTTATCCGAAACTTTGGCGCCGCCAATGATAGCTGCAAAAGGATGAGCCGGGTTGTCTACAGCACCGCCGATAAAACGAATTTCTTTTTCCAGCAAAAAGCCGGCAGCCATCGGCAAGTATGCCGCAATACCTGCAACAGAAGCATGAGCGCGGTGGCAGCAGCCAAATGCATCATTGATGCCGACTTCTGCTAATGCAGCAAGCTGGCGGGAAAATTCCGGGTCATTTTTTTCTTCTTCTTTATGGTAGCGAAGATTTTCCAAAAGCAATACTTCGCCAGGCTGCAGCGCATCTGCCATGGCTTTCGTTTCAGCACCAATGCAGTCCGGTGCAAATTTTACGTCGATGCCAAGCAATTCTGACAAGCGTGCAGCTACTGGTTTCAACGAATATTTAGGAACGACTTGTCCCTTCGGACGGCCTAAATGGCTTGCCAAAATAACAGCTGCATGATGATCCAGCAAATATTTAATCGTCGGCAATGTTTTTTGAATGCGTGTATCGTCCGTGATTTGGCAGTTGTCATCCAACGGCACGTTGAAATCGGCACGTACAAACACTTTCTTGTTGTCCAGCACTACATCCGTAATTGTTTTTTTCATGAGAAATCCTCCTCTGCATCCCAGAATACGTGATGCCATCATAATATATTTATCAGCGATTGCTGAAAATCCCTATGTCAATCTTGTACCTGAATGCATCCTGTCATGCCGTATCTGCGGCGGCAGAATCAGAGTCCCTTAGATGCCAGAAAACGAACCAAGTCCACAATGCGACGGGCATAGCCCCATTCGTTGTCATACCAGGCAACAATCTTGACCATGCCGCCGTCCATGACCATATTCAGCGGCAAATCAATCGTCGTCGTGTGTTCATTGCCGCGGTAGTCTACGGAAACGAGTTCGTCTTCATTGGTGTCAATAATGCCGTGATATTTCCCGGCTGCCGCCTGTTTAAACGCGGCATTTAATTCTTCTAAGGTAATATCTTTTTTATCTAATTCTGCAACAATGTCGATAATCGACACATCCGGCGTCGGTACGCGGACAGCCCGGCAGCTGAGTTTGCCTTCAAATTTAGGCAGGACTTTGGTAATCGCCTCTGCTGCCCCTGTCGTAGTCGGAATAATCGACATAGCTGCCGCGCGGGCGCGGCGCAGATCTCGATGGGATACATCCAAAATTTTTTGATCTGTTGTATATGAATGAATAGACGTCGTCATGCCCCGTTTTACACCATATGTTTCATCCAAAAAGTGCAAAATCGCTGCCAAACCGCAGGTCGTGCAGGACGCACCGGAAATGACGCGGTCTTTTTCAGGGTCGTACTCGTTTTCATTTACGCCAAGTACGACGGTTATATCATCGATAGTAGACGGCGACGTGATAATGACTTTTTTGACGCTGCCGCCAAGGGGCAGTCTGTCTTGTGAAGAAGCGTGGATGCGCCCGGAATATACGCCCGATGATTCTACCAGAATATCGACGCCCAAGCCGTCCCAATCCACGTCTTTGACATTTTTTTCTTGAAACAGCGGATAGGGCTTGCCGTCAACAATAATATGCCCTTCGTCATAGGACACATCATTGGGCATAATGCCGTAGATGCTGTCGTATTTGAGCAGATGCGACATCTGTTTCGGCGTGCCAATATCGTTAATTGCGACGATTTCCATGTCATCGGAAAACCGCTGGGCAATTTTGAAAAAGCTTCTTCCTATACGTCCAAATCCATCTATACCAATTTTTACCATGTGTTTGTACACCCTTTCTCTTAAATCATATTCATGATTCGTTGAGCCGCTCCTTCATCTGTAACGAGGGTGCCTGTGCGGCAGGTGCGCATCACAGAAAGAATGGCTTCTGCTTTGCTGGCCCCGCCGGCCACAGCAATCACATGCTGATGTTTGCGAATATCTTTTAATGAAATACCTATATTGTTGGAACCATACAAAATGCGGCCGTCAAAGCTGCAGTAACAGCCCAGCGACTCGCCGCGGGCGCCTAAGGTCTGCAGCGTCTGCCTTTGATGGCTTGTCATACCTCTTTTTTTTGCCATGTGGTCCGCACGGCCGATGCCAAAGAGGACAACTTGGGCTCTGGCTGTCATAGCCACATTTTCTTTGGCCTGCGCATCGGATTCATACATAATCCGAAGGGCCGATTCACTCAGATTTTCCGGCAAATGAATCATGCGATAGGAACTGTGCGTTTTAGCGGCTATATTGGCGGCAATATAATTTGCCTGAAACTCTACATGGTTTCCCATACTGCCGCGAGCCGGCAGTATGACTGCATTGGCATTGCTTTCAGGAAGCATGCGTGCAACTTCTGCCATCGTAGAACCGCCGCTGATAGCCACGATGTCGGCACTGCCCAGCAAATCGTTTAAAAGCAATGCCCCTTTGCGCCCCAGTTCTTCTCTCGCTGTCTTGTCATTGTCACTGTCGCCGGGAACAACATATACGTTTTTCAGCCCCAACGTTTGGCGTATCTTCCGCTGCATATCATCCAAATTATTCAAACGCAGGAAACATTCCAATAAGTCCGGCATCAATTTTTTCCCTTCCGGTTCCAAAGATATTCCCATCGTAGTAAACCGGACAATGCCGCTGCGCCGCAATACATCTACATGAGATCGTACGACTCGTTCAGATAGTCCCGACAGGGCGGCAAGCGTACGCCGTCCCACGGGCTCTGCATCAGCAATATGACGCAGCAGCAAATATCGTTCTTTGATTGTCCCCATCACATCAGGAGCAATCTTTTGAAAGATACTGAGAGTATCTTGTTCCATTGTTACCTCCTATTTGCCGCTTGTCATGATGCAGAACAGCTCGGAATCAATACCCTTTAGAAGCAATATATGATGCCAGATCGTTTACACGAAGCGAATAGCCCCATTCATTATCATACCAAGCGACAACTTTTACCATATTCCCTTCAATAACCTGCGTATCCAGTGAATCCACAATTGAACTATGCGTATCACTAATATAATCTGAAGAAACAGTCGGCGCTGTCGAATACGCCAAAATCCCTTTCATCGGCCCTTCAGCCCATTTTTTCATGGCAGCATTGACCTGCGCTGCCGTAACGTTTGTTTTTAAAATCGCTACTAAATCCGTCATAGACACATTCGGTGTCGGTACACGCAGTGCCATGCCGGTAAATTTTCCCTGCAGTTCCGGCAGTACCAGCGCTACCGCCTTGGCAGCTCCCGTCGATGTCGGAATAATCGACTGCGTAGCACAGCGGGCACGCCGCAAATCTTTATGAACGCCGTCGACCAGCTGCTGGTCATTCGTATAAGAGTGTACTGTCGTCATCATGCCGCGGACAATACCAAATTCACGGGACAGTACCTTGGCTACCGGTGCCAGGCAGTTGGTCGTGCAGGACCCATTGGAAATAATGTGCTGCGTTTTCGGGTCATAGGTTTCTTCATTCACACCCATGACAATCGTCGCATCCGGGTCTTTGCCTGGTGCCGTAATAATGACTTTCTTGGCTCCGTCTGCCAAGTGTTTCGATGCAGACGCTCTGTCTTTAAACTTTCCCGTCGATTCTACTACAATATCTACGCCCATTTTTTTCCATGGGATATTTGCCGGGTCCGTTTCATTGGTCACAGGAATAGGACGGCCGTCAATCACCAATGCCTGTTTTTCTGTATCGAATGAAACGTCATGATCCCACGTTCCATGTACCGTATCAAACTTCAACAAATCTGCCATAATAGGTCCGACAGAGCGATTATTGACCGCTGCAATTTCTACTTCCGGATGCAGCAGGGATGTACGGAACGTACATCTGCCTATTCTGCCAAAGCCACTAATACCAATTTTTACTGCCATTGCGTTTCCTCCTTTTGAAAGACACGGCTGCAGCCCCCTATGCGGATGCATAAAGAGCCACTGCCTCTTCAATCCATTGATTAGTATACTCTTATATATTTATCTTGTAAACTATTTAATGGATTTATGCCCTTTTTCTTAGGATTATGACGCATTTTTATTTGTTATTTTCTATTTAGCATATACTATTATTTTCTTATATCTGTCTTGTTATTTATCTTATATACAGGATATACTATTTACGCACTAATAAACTTTTGCCGGTCATTTCCGCCGGAATGTCCATACCAGCCAGCTGCAGCAGTGTCGGTGCTACGTCAGCCAAAATACCATCCTGCAGCGTATCATGTTTGTGTTCTTCACTGACTAAGATACAAGGCACATGATTGGTTGTATGGGCTGTATACGGGCACCCTGTTTCCGGATCCGCCATCTGTTCCGCATTGCCGTGATCGGCAATAATAAGAAGCTGGCCGTCTACGGTTTTAAGCGCTTCTATAATCTGGCCTACACAGGTATCTACTGTTTCTACTGCTTTAACAGCTGCTTTCAGTACGCCTGTATGGCCTACCATGTCCGGATTGGCAAAGTTAAGCATAATCATATCATACTTAGCCGCCTTAATCTGTGCAATGACTTTTTCCGTAACAATGGGCGCATTCATTTCCGGCTGTAAATCATAGGTTGCTACTTTCGGAGAAGGCACCAAAATACGGTCTTCACCACTGTTTGGTGTTTCTTCGCCGCCGTTAAAGAAATACGTGACATGCGCGTACTTTTCCGTTTCAGCAATACGAAGCTGCGTTTTCCCAGCTTTTGCCAATACTTCACCCAGCGTGTTGGGAATAGTTTCTTTATCGTATACGACATGAGCCGGCAGGTCATCTTCATACCGCGTCATCGTCGCAAAGTATACATCTAACTTTTTCGGGCGCACAAAGCCTGTGAAATCATCACTGACAAAAGCTGTCGTCAGCTGACGCGCGCGGTCTGGACGGAAATTGAAGAATACCAAGCTGTCGCCGTCTTCTACTGGATGTTTGTGAATAACTGTCGGTACGACAAATTCATCAGAAACATCAGCAGCATAGGAATTTTTCAAGCAGGTCTGTGCATCCGGTGCGGTATTTCCTTCGCCAAGCGCAACTGCCTGGTATGCTTTTTCAACGCGTTCCCAGCGTTTGTCACGATCCATGGCATAGTAACGGCCGCTGATCGTTGCAATTTCGCCTACGCCAAGTTCTTGGCATTTGTCTTCTAATTCCTGCAGGTATTCACCGGCACTGCGCGGCAGTACATCGCGGCCGTCCAGAAATGCATGTACATATACTTTCTGTAAGCCGTATTGCTTTGCCATCTGCAATAAGCCAAACAAATGCTGTTCACTGCTGTGCACGCCGCCTGGAGAAACCAAGCCAAGCAAATGCAGGGCAGACCCTTTTTTCTTGGCATTTTCCATTGCTTCTACCAATACGGGCTTTTTAAAAAACGTGCCGTCTTTAATATCTTTGGTGATTTTCGTCAGTGCCTGATAGACAATACGTCCGGCGCCAATGTTCAAATGCCCTACTTCAGAATTGCCGATTTGTCCATCTGGAAGCCCTACGTCTTCACCGGAGGCACCCAAATAGGAATGCGGATATTCTTTCCAAAGTGTTGGCAGTACTTTTAAATCGGCTTGGGCTACTGCATTATCTTTTTCATTTGTACTGCAGCCAAAGCCATCCATAATGACCAGCATTACAGGTTTCTTTTTTGTCATGATTCTTTCTCCCTCGATTTAATTTCTCTTGGTTCAAAGAAACAAAAAAGCAGGGACTTTCGCAATCCCTGCCTTTTATTACTTCATTTTAATATCAGTCTGGATTTGTAACGGGAGGCTTACCCGTTGGGAAATGCGTCGCTACAAATTAGTGTTTGCTGTTGTAATCGTTCATGATAGAAATGAGGTTGAGCACTTTGTTGGAGTAGCCGATTTCATTGTCATACCAAGAAACAACTTTTACGAATGTATCGGTAAGTGCGATACCTGCTTTAGCATCAAAGATAGAAGTGAGCGGGCAGCCGAGGAAATCGGAAGATACAACAGCGTCTTCCGTATAGCCGAGGATACCTTTGAGTTCGCCTTCAGAAGCTTTTTTCATAGCTGCGCAGATTTCATCGTATGTAGCCGGTTTAGCGAGGTTTACTGTGAGGTCAACAACAGAAACATCGAGAGTCGGTACACGCATGGACATGCCTGTCAATTTGCCGTTCAATTCCGGAATAACTTTGCCTACAGCTTTTGCTGCGCCAGTGGAAGACGGGATAATGTTGCCAGCTGCTGCACGGCCGCCGCGCCAATCTTTCATGGACGGGCCGTCAACTGTTTTCTGTGTAGCTGTTGTGGAATGAACTGTTGTCATGAGGCCTTCTTTAATGCCGAATGCATCATTGAGGACTTTAGCAATCGGAGCCAAGCAGTTTGTCGTGCAGGATGCGTTGGAAACGATTGTCTGACCTTTATATGTATCGGTGTTAACGCCGCAAACGAACATATCTGCCTGACGGCCATCTTCACCCTGTTTGGAAGGAGCGGAGAGTACTACGTATTTAGCACCAGCCTGCAAATGTTTTTCAGCGAGATCCATTGTGAGGAAACGGCCTGTAGATTCAACAACGTATTCAGCGCCAACTTCGTCCCATTTGAGGTTTGCCGGGTCTTTTTCAGCTGTTACGCGGATAGCTTTGCCATTAACGATAAGCTGGCTTTTTTCTACGTCAGCTTCAATCGTACCGTCAAAATGGCCATGCATGGTATCATATTTGAGCATATAAGCCATGTAATCAACCGGGCACAAATCATTGATGCCTACGATTTCAATATCGTCGCGAGTCTGTGCTGCACGGAAAACAAAACGACCAATACGACCAAAACCATTAATACCAACTTTAATCATTGTCGATACACTCCTTTTTACAAAACCCATTATTCAAATAATTATTATCGTTTTACTTGTCTTACACGCTTAGTATGCCACATCGGGTACAATTTTGCAATGACATGGGCGTTTTATGTCCCACTCGATATAAAAACAAGCAGCCTGCCTTACTGCATACGGCAAGCTGCTGCGATTCCTACATATTCTTTAATCGCTAAGCAGGAATGATATAAAATATACGCCTGCGGCACCACTGCATACGCAGACCAATGGAAAGAATCGCTAGCCCGGTAATCGCACGGATACGGCGTAAAATCCATTGCTTCTCTGGCAAAAAAGCGAACTGCCCGCGGCATATGAAAAGCACTGGTAACTACAATCGGATGATTCCAATTATTTTTTTGACACAACTCCTTGGTAAATGCCGCATTTTCTGCTGTATTGCGGCTTTTCATATCAACATAAATCATATCCGACGGGACATCCAGCGACAGCAATAGTCTTTTTTCTATTTCCGCTTCGTTTGCATCGCCGTCCAGCAAAGCGCCGCCGGACAAAATAATCGGAAGATGCAGTGCTTTCTGCAGGCGAAGAGCTGTCAAAAAGCGGTTGGCTGCCGCTTCCCCTACCTGACCCGTACCGTCAAAATCAGGAACACCGGCTCTGGCACCGCCGCCCAGCAGCACAATGACATCGCCCTGCACTTCCTGTGCCGTCGGCTGAGAACACTGCCGTTCCAACGGCCACAGCAGCATGTCTCCAACCGGTTCCAGCGACAACGCGTATAACACCAGTGTAAAGGCAAGCAGTCCTTTACGTCCCGGACTTTGATGGCGAAACATATAGATAAGAACCGCAATCAACGCAGCAACAATACCGCCCAGCGGTAAAATCCACAAATATATCCATTTAATAATGTATAACATCATGCATGTCCTTCTTTCATTTCTCGATACGGCCCTATTATAGCACAGTTATCTCTATAAGTTATCGAATATTTTTTATCTTTCCCCCTTACGCATTGCTCCAAGATATGCTATACTATAATAATCCATGGGGATGTAAAGGTTTCGACGTGGATGGTTGTATCATGAATAGCGAGTCGGGGTTTCATCTGCCCGTAAAACGGTGAACCTTTAAATTAAACGCAAAAGAAGAAAATTTTGCTTTAGCTGCCTAAGGGCGGCTAACGTCTCTTTCTGCTAATCCTGCGGGCAGATTGCAGACGTCACTTAGCGGGATACCCTGCAGCCACTGCTTGAAAGCTGCAGCGGGAAACTTACAAGCTGGAACAGTCTAGTTTGTCCTTGTACGGCAACTGTTCGAGATACCAAACAACGGACTGCACTCGGAGAAGTTCATGGGGCTGCATTTGCGGACAGGAGTTCGACTCTCCTCATCTCCACCATATTCATATAAAAAATAGCTGCTAATTTATTAGCAGCTATTTTTTTATTTCTTTTATTCCCATCGTTTACGTTATGCGGCAACATATATAATTACTATAAAAAGAAGGCCATACTCTCTTTTTTCTTATATTTTACAAAAACATGATAGATACTTGCCATCCATACTTGATACAGTAAGTATATAAAGTGAACTTTTATCAATATCATATAAAAGGCGGGATTATCATGGCAAAAACATATGTAATCGACACGAATGTATTAATTCAAGCGCCCTACGCATTGCATTGTTTTGAAGAAAATCACTTGGTTCTTCCTCTTGTCGTACTCGAAGAGCTAGATGGCCTAAAAAAAGCAGCCGGCGAACGAGGATATAATGCCAGAAAAGCCATTCGGTATTTAGAAAAACTGCGGCTTCACGGCAACTTGCTAACCGGTGTTTCTCTGCCAAACGGTGGCACATTGCGCGTTGAACCCAATTGTGTCGATGTAAGCCTTCCAGAAGACCTGCCTGATGACAAAGCAGATAACCGAATTCTCAAAGTTTGTAAAAGTTTGGAAGCCTCCTCGCCTGTATTAGTTACCAAAGACCTCGTATTACGGCTAAAAGCGCAAATGCTTTCTATTGAAGCCCAAGATTTTAGTACGGAACAGGTCATTCCTGAAGAAGAACAATATACAGGACGTATCCAATGTTACGCTAGTGAAGAAGCCTTTGATCACTTTCAAGATGAAGGACTGGATATCGAAAACATATATCAATGGGATGAACAAGGGCAGGCAACATACCCAATATTGATAGAAAATCAATTCGTGTTGCTGCGGGCAGATCAATCCTTACGCAAAACCCATTTAGGTCGCGTAAAAGGAAATAGAATCATTCCGCTAAACTATATACGCAGCACCCCCTATGGAATAAAACCGCGTAATGTCGGCCAATATTTTCTTCAAGAAGCCTTGATGAAACCGGCAGACGAAGCGCCTTTAGTCATCGTCAAAGGGCAAGCCGGCACAGCAAAGACTTTTTATTCACTGGCTGTAGGACTTGAAAAAATATTTAATCATCCCACAGGCGAATACCGCCGCATCCTAATTTGCCGTCCTAATGCGCAATTTGATACGGATATCGGATTTCTTCCCGGTGATGAACAAGAAAAAATTTCACCGCTGATGCGTCCTATTATTGACAATTTAGAACAATTACTCGACGCGAATGAGGAAGAACGATATGCCAACGAAATCGAATTAAAAAGCAAAATTGACGAACTCTTTGACCGCAACATCATCCAAACAGAGGCACTCAATTTTATTCGCGGCCGTTCCTTTATCAAGACGTATTTGATTATTGATGAAGCGCAAAATATGACCCCGAATCAAGCCAAAAGCATTATCACCCGTGCCGGAAAAGGTACGAAAATTATTTTACTCGGCGATCCTAACCAAATTGACAAGCCCTTTTTAGACGAACGCACCAATGGGCTAAGCTACGCATCGGAAAAAATGAAAGGAAGTTCTCTTTGTTTTCAGCTGACCATGGCCGCTGATGAGTGCGAACGTTCAGAGCTGGCCTTGGATGCAATTCAACGATTATAATTTAATTTTCTTAACGATTCATAGAAAGGAACGTTTTATCTGTATGAAAAAATTTACCTATGAAAATATTCTGCACGCTAAAGAACTCAATGTATATCTTGAACAAGGAAATAATGTATTAGGCATGTTAGGCTATACGGAACATACACGAAAACATGCTGCCAAAGTCGCTGTCACCGCAGGAAAACTGCTAAAAAAGCTGGGCTACGATGAACACTGCGTTGAATTGGCTCGTATTGCCGGGTATATGCACGATTTAGGAAACTGCATCAACCGCATGGACCATGCTCATACGGGGGCATTGATGGCCTTTCAATTTCTCCGCGACTGGGGTGCGCCGCCTGACGATATTGCCAGAATTATCACGGCCATTGGCCAGCATGACGAAAACAGCGGTACTGCTGTTGACCCTATATCTGCTGCTTTAATTTTAGCAGATAAGACAGATGTACGCCGTAACCGTGTGCGTAATCCCATCCGCGAAACCTTTGATAAACACGATCAAGTCAATTACGCAGCCTTATCTTCCAAACTAAAAATAGATATTTCTAAAAAGACAATTACCTTAACGATTGAACTAGATGAAACGATTTGTTCCCTTATGGATTATTTTGAAATTTTTCTCCAACGCATGTTGATGTGCAAACGAGCTGCCGAACTGCTGGGACTGCGTTTCAAAATGATTGCTAACGGCAATAAAATCTGCTGATGATTACCATATAAAATACATCTGCATACAACAAGGCATGAACTCATGATATTGATTTATTCATGAATTCATGCCTTGTTTTGTATGCAACGGTTCTATGCAAAATTTCATGATTACCATGCAAGCCAATCCCAAAGACAACAAAAAAGTGTTACTCTCCGGCATATGAACAAAATAGTTGCAAAAACAAAAAAAATTAGTCGCAAAAGCAGATTAAGACGATAAGATACGTCCTTGTTGCCGCTTCGGCAAACTATTACAATAAATACATAGAAAGTATGCATCTTAAACATATTTGTATTTGTCATTGTTTCACTGCGAAAAGGAGTTTTTTTATACTATGAATATTCCTACGAATGCCGTAATGAAAAACCATATATTGCAGCACACGGACGATATTTCGTCCCGTATTATCATGGAAAGCGTACCGGGCCGCCAGATTACGCTGGCTCATATTATTGCCAGCCCTGACCCGATTTTATACAGAAAGCTCGGTTTGGACCCAAATGTAGATTATAAAAATTCGGCTATCGGCATTTTATGCCAGACACCCTATGAAACAGCTATTATTACGGCAGATATTGCTTTAAAAGCAGCTGCCATTCGTTTGGGATTTGTAGACCGTTTTAGTGGTACCTTAGTGGTTACCGGTTCTATTTCGGATGTGACCATTGCTTGGGAACAATCCCTGGCATATGCTGTCAATGTTCTTGGATTCGACGTCTGCTCTATTACTAAGGCGTAGTCTTATATATCTTAATTTTGGATAGAAAGGAGGAACAGTATGCCATGAAAAAAATTATGCTGGTTGGTCGGACAGGTGCCGGAAAAACGACATTAACACAAGCATTAAAAGGGAAAAAAATCACCTACCACAAAACGCAGTATGTATATTATCACGATGTCGTTATTGATACGCCGGGAGAATACTGTGAAAATCCAGCACTCGCCAGAGCGCTTATTGTGTATTCTCACGAAGCCGATATAGTCGGGCTTTTGGTCAATGCTGCCGAACCGTATAGTTTGTACAGTCCTAACATCGTGTCTCTCAGCTCGCGGGAAGTCATCGGTATCGTAACCCATATTCACGATGAATATGCCAATCTTCCCCAAGCTGCGTTGTGGCTCGAAAATACAGGCTGCAAAAAGATTTTTTATGTAGATTCTGTAACCGGTGAAGGAATTCCTGCGTTGCTGGCATACTTAAAAGAAGATGGAGATAAGCTCCCATGGGATGAAAAATACGCCTTAGAAGTCGAAGAAGAAACTAAACATCTGCACGATGCAGAGCATTTGCCATAAGGAGGGAAAATTATGTTTCCATATATTTGTGAATTTGTCGGTACGTTTCTCTTGCTTTTATTAGGTAACGGTGTCGTTGCCAATGTCGTGTTAAAAAAATCCAACTTTCAAGGCGGCGGTTTGTGCATGATTACCTGCGCCTGGGGTCTTGCTGTTATGATTCCTGCTTATATCTTTGGGGCGTATTCAGGTGCTCATTTCAACCCAGCCTTGACAATCGGCCTGGCTGTTGGCGGATTGTTTCCGTGGGATATGGTTCCCGGTTATGTCATCGCGCAAATGGCCGGCGGCTTTTGCGGCGGTGCCTTAGTCTCCATCATGTTCCATGATCAGTTTGCCGCCACAGAAGATCAGGCAGCCAAACTCGGCGTATTTTGCACAGCGCCGGCTGTCCGTAACCTGCCACTGAACTTCTTGAGCGAATTTGTAGGCACGTTTGTCCTGCTCTTTGCTATTTTGGGCATCAGTACTGCCGCTGGTCTTCATCCCGCTCCCAATGCCGGTTTAGCTATCGGCATGAGCAATTTATATGTATTTGGCATCATCGTCTCTATTGGTCAATCCTTTGGCGGTCTTACCGGATATGCTATCAACCCCGCCCGTGACTGGGGTCCGCGTTTGGCACATACGGTAATGCCGATTCCGGGCAAAGGGTCTTCGCATTGGAAAGATTACGCAATCATTCCGCTGGCAGGTCCGATTTGCGGTGCTATCGCCGGTGTGTTATTCTATCAATTTGTTTTCTCCTTTGCAGGATAATCCCCGGCAATGGTACATGGACTATTTGTCAGCATGCGCCATTCCTTTTCTGCAAACGTGCTGTCTTTTTTTCAGTGCATTTAAAGAAAGCCGTTTCGTTTTATGCCATTCCGATTACAAACTATCCATGAAACGCTGCAATCAACAGGGGCTTGTCGCTTTGTGTGACGGCCCCTGTTGTCATAAGGAGGTCTGTTTATGAACCATTCTCTGCACGACTTTTTTACTTCGCTGGACGCATTATATGCCCAGGGACAGTCCGCCGCGATTGAACCATTTCTCAAACGAACGCTGGCCGAACATCGGATTTGCTGCGGCGGGCACGATCCAATTTTTACAGCGGCACTCAATGAATTAGGCACGTATTACCGCGGCGTAAGCCGGTACGCAGAATCAGCCCAGGCCTTTGAAGAAGCTGGCCGGGATATTTTGAGCGGCGGCAATAAGGATACAGTCGATTATGCGACCAACCGCATCAATTTGGGCGGCACGCTGCGGCTGATGAAAAAATACAAGCAGGCACTGCAGTTATACGAAGAAGCTCGCAACATCTATACGCGGCTGGAAGGCAAACACAGCTATCACTACGCCGCGGTACTCAACAATATGTCACTCGTCTATTTAGACCTCAAAGACTATCACACGGCCTATTCCTATGCTGACAATGCCCTGCAAATCATTTCTATTCTGCCGGGACACGCAGAAGAACGAGCTATTTCACTGGTAAACCGGGGAACAGCCTATTACTATTTAAAAAACAAAGAAGCGGCGTCTCAAGATATGCAGCTTGCCTTGTCGTTGTATGAATCGCTGCCGGAAAAAGGCATTCATTATGCCAACGCGCTGAATTTAGCAGGTACGTTAGCCTGGGAAAACGGGCAGTATCAAAAAGCCCATGATTTCTTCATACAGGCTGCCCAAACGATTGAATCCGTTTTCGGCAAAAACGAGGAGTATTATACAGCCTGCAACAATGCCGAAAAAGCCCGCAACAGTATCCACGCTTCACTGCCTAAGAAAACGACAGCCGTTTCCCCAGCAGGCAGCACACATCCTGCCGGTAAGGGACTTGCTCTTTGCCGCGCCTACTACGAAGAAATCGGCAAACCGATGTTGTATCAGCAATTTCCTGACGTCTGCCACCGTATAGCTGCCGGTCTGGTCGGCGATGGTTCGGAATGCCTGGGATTTGATGATGAAATTTCCCAAGACCATGACTGGGGCCCTTCGTTCTGCCTTTGGCTGACCAACGAAGATTATGCCAAATTTGGTCAGGCACTCCAAACGGCATACACCCAATTACCCCAAGAATTTCACGGCTACACCCGCCGCACGACTGCCGGCGGCGAAGGACGCGTAGGCGTTTTTCGTATTTCTGACTTTTACCGGCAGTTTATCGACTCTTCCCAAGCACCGCAAACGGTCTTGGAATGGAACCGTATCCCTGAAACATATTTAGCTAAAGCTACGAGCGGTGAAGTCTTTGCCGACCCACTAGGTCAATTCACGGCTGTCCGCCAGCAACTGCTGCAGTTTTATCCCGAAGATGTCCGTTTAAAGAAAATCGCCGTGCGCGCGGCTGTCATGGCACAAAGCGGCCAATATAATTACAGCCGCTGTCTGAAACGTCATGAAATCGTCGCCGCCAACTGCGCCCTGTACGACTTTGTACAAGCTGCAACATCCATGGCCTATCTATTAAATAAACGCTATATGCCCTTTTATAAATGGGCCCATCACGGACTGCAGTATTTACCTAAGCTCGCATTTCTGCATGACAAGCTGCAGCAGCTTTGTACCTGCCAAGACACGCAGCAAACATGTTCTTTTATTGAAGATATCTGCGTCGATATTCGTGATGAATGGCGGCTGCAGGGCATTGCCGACGGTCCCAATGATTTTCTTATCACGTACTGCAAAGATATTGTGGCACAAATTCATGATACGACGCTGCGCACCATGCATATCATGCAAGAATACTAAGGAGGAATAATGATGCCTGATATACCCGCTACCAAAGAATCGCTGATTGCCAAACTTATTGGCATGGAATGGCAAATGTTTACAGCCGTGCACAATACAGCCCGCCGTGCCCTTTGCCAAGACGACAAAAAAACGTTTTTCATCATGCGCATGAGCCAATTTATGGCTTGGGACGTACCTACACTGTGCCACTACTATGGCGACGTATATGACGCACAGATACATCAGTGCAACTTAATGACGTATAAATACGGCTATATGATGGAATACACCTATCCGACAGAATACGAATGCATAAAAGACGAGCTGCCTGCCATCAGCATGAAAAAAAGACAGGTTATCATTCAAATTCTCCGGCAGCAGCTGCGCTGGCTCACAGAAACGACCGCTTCCTATCCCAATATTCTGCGAAGCGGCCGTCCGCTCCGCCAATCCCAAGCATCGGCAGGCACTGTTTCTTTTGAAGTATACGCCAAATGCGAATTCATGACCTATTCGCTGGCTACACTGGAATCGTTATGGGCGTATATGCAAAAATTAAAAGCACAAGGCCGTAATCTCAACGAAGAAATATTGACCTATACAGCTAAATTGTATGGGTTGACCACGATTGCCGCTTTATAACACATACCAGTCACCAACTAATTTCACGTAACTGAAAAAGAGATGTGATTACCTGCTCACGCCGATGTCACATCTCTTTTATAATACCTTTTTATTATTTTCTATATTATATCTTAATCATATCTTATGTGTTTCTCTTGTACAGCTATACGGCTGCCATGTAAGAAAACAGCCCCTTTGCAATTCGTATGCAAAGGGACTGCCTATATTAATATAATGCTTTAAATAATGTTTCAAACTTTTCCTGGGCAACAGCTACGGGATTGCCTGGCAGGCATCTGTCTTCCATGGCATTGGCTGCCATTTGCGGAATGACCGCTTCATAGTCGCTGCGCGAAACAGCTTGTTTCAATTCACCAATACGCGTCGGCATAGACATGTCATGCATAAACGCCTTAATGACGGCGCATAACGCCTGCACTGCCGTCGAAACGGCTGCTGTTCTAGGCACGATGCCTACGCGGTAAGCCAAATCTGCATACTTAGCTGCTACGCTTGCTTCCTGGCTGTTGTACAGAATCCCGGTCGTCAAGCACAAAGCGCACGCCAGTCCGTGAGGAATATGGAACATGCCGCCCAGCTGATGGGCCATGCTGTGAACCATGCCCAGCCCGCCAATATTAAAGGCAATACCTGCCATATTGGAGGCATTGGACATCTTTTCACGAGCTTTCAAATTGCCGCCGTAATGGTAGCATTTGGGCAGATTGGCAATCGTCATGGATACAGCCTGGCAGGCTACGGCATCGGTAAAATCCGTTGCCGTCTTGCTGACATACGCTTCTATCGCATGAGTCAGTACATCAAAGCCGGTGTTCGCCGTCACAGACGCTGGCACGCTCAAGGTCAAATGAGGATCTAGCAAGGCTACATCGGCATACATCAAGTCATCAATCAAGGCAATTTTCCGTTTTTCTGCTGTATCCGTAATAACGGCAAAGGCAGTCATTTCAGAGCCCGTACCGCTCGTCGTCGGAATGACAGCAAATGTCGGTTTGGCCTGCAGTGCTTTGCCGCCCATGGCAAAATACACAATGCCCTTCGCCGTATCAATGGCCGCACCGCCGCCAAAGCCAATAATCACCGTGGCTTGCAACTGCACGGCTTCCTTGACGCCGTCTGCGACAACATCCAATGTCGGATCGGGTACCAAGCGGTCAAAGACGACGGTCTGGTTACTTGGCGCAATCTGATCGGTAACCAGCTTAATCGTACCGTTTTTATTTAAAAAGGTATCGCAGACAATCAGAATACGTTCCTTTTCATAGGTTTTTAAAAAGGAAAGGGCATCTTCCCCGGAAACAACCTTCGTTACAATTTGGCAGGTATTCATTTTCCATAACCTCCCTTGTTAACGAATATTAAACATATCCTTCATGACGCATTCACGACGGCGGCAGAACGAACGCGGGCTCGTCAAGCCTTCCCCTGTCGGGCCGGCAATCGTAAAGGTCGGGTAGCCCTGGCCGCCAATGCCTAAGCCGGCAAAGGACGGGCCGTTTTTAACAAAAATAGTGGTTTCCATGAGTTTTGCCATCTTGCTCAATTTCGCAATGTTGGTAGAATGCATCATGGCACTGTGGCGGTTGCCGTGTTCTGCTTCATACGCCCAATTAATAGCCTGGTCTACATTATCGCAACGAACGAGCGGTAAAATCGGCATCAGCATTTCCGTCTGTACAAAGGGATGATCTTTATCGGTTTCCATGATAATAAGCCGTTTGCTGTCTTCTACTTCAATGCCAATCTGATGGAGAATATACTGTGCGGATTTGCCGACAAATTCAACTTTCGGGCCGTCGCCTTTATCGTTGGAAACGAGCTGCCAAAGTTTTTCAATCGTATCTTTATCTTTGATTTCATAGGCACCGGCACCTTTCATGTTGATGACTAGGTAATCAAAGATAGAATCGACGGCAAATACTTCTTTTTCTGCAATGCAAGGTACGTTGTTGTCGAAAGAACTGCCGGCGACAATATCTTTCGCAGCCTGTTCGATGTTTGCCGTTTCATCAACGACGACCGGCGGATTGCCAGGGCCGGCACCGATGGCTTTTTTACCGGACGAAAGGACTTTTTTGACAATGCCTGGGCCGCCTGTTGCTACGACCATGCGGACTTTCGGGCTGGCAATCATTTCATTCGTAGCGTCGATAGACGGTTCACGTACCATCGTAATCATGTTCAGCGGCGCACCTGCTTCATACAACGCTTTATTTAACAACTGAACCAAGAATACAGATGTTTTTTTAGCGCGCGGATGCGGGCTGAAAACAACGGTGTTGCCGCCGGAAATCATGCAGATAGAGTTGTTGATGATGGTTTCGGTCGGGTTCGTCGTCGGCGTAATGGCACCGATAACACCAAACGGGCAGTATTCAAACAATACCAAGCCATGTTCCCCTGTGCGCGCATCAGTTGTCAAATCTTCAATGCCCGGCGTGTATTTAGCAGCTGCCGTATTTTTGATGACTTTATCTTCGTAGCGGCCAATAGCTGTTTCTTCTACAGCCATGCGGGACATAATTTCCATATTTTCTTTTTTCAGGCATGTTTCACGAATCACATCTACCCATTGTTTGCGCTGGGTCGGTGTCTGAAACAGCAGTGTATGCTGTGCCTTGGCAGATGCATCAATAGCAGCATCCATAGAACTAAACACGCCGTATTCATCAGCTTGTGCCGGTGCAGCCGGTGCAACAGCTGCGGCTTGATTGTTTTTGAGTTGTTGTACTGCCTGGGCAACAAGTTGCTGCAGGACTTCCGGATCAATTGTCGTGCTCATAGTACGTACCTCCGTTTTATTGATTTACTGCAATTCCCAATGGGGTAACGAATAAACAATCATTCGGTTTCCACGTCGGAATATGCAGGACTTTTTCAAAAATAGTTTCAAACTCTGTAAAGCAGCAGGCCCCGCCTACTACATATATGTCAGATACATCACGGCCTGTAACAAACCGCTGTACAATAGACGCCATTTTTTCGACAACAGGCTGAATGACAGGAAATACTTCCTGCTCCTTAGCTGCATCTTTTTTCATGGTTTCGGCTTCGGCAAATGAAATACCGTAATAGCCAGCCAATACAAGCGACATGTGGGTTCCGCCTGTGGCTTCATCTGCCGTATAAATGACCTTGCCGTCTTTGAGTATGCTGATGCCTGTTGTACCGCCGCCAACATCGACGACGGCGCCGTCTTGTATTTTCAAAACAGCTGCCGCTGCCGTAGGTTCATCCATGACCTGCGTGACTTCTAGGTCCGCCCCTTCGACACAGTTGGCAATGCAGCGCACGTTGCCTTCCAAAATTCCCGGCGGAATCGCCGTAGCTGCTTTCGTCAGCTCTACACCCAGTTTTTCTTCCAGCGTGCTTTTCATCGTCCGCACAGCCCGTACAGCGCCTACATAATCTACTACAATGCCGTCACGGACGACGGTAGAGGGAATGGTCATGCCGGCAACCGGATTGTTATGGCTGTCTACGACGGCCATAACAATGTTTGCCGTACCTAAGTCAACGCCTATCTTCAACGGGCCTTCAAACGGGCGAACATCACCGGATGCTACTAAAGAAGCAAATTCCGCCAATATGTTGTTGTCTATGTTCATAGGCGTACACTCCTTATCGTACAGGACTAATCATTACGTAATCTTTGTTGCTTAGTGAGCAGGCGTTCGCTTCATCTACATCAATGTGCATTTCCAGCCCGGCTGTATCCGATACGCGAATCACTACATCGCCCAATATGCCGTGCCGTTCGCCAAATGTTTCTACATTGACGATTTGCCCGTCATGCAGCTGCCTTTCTGCTGCCTGCGCCGGTGTCATATGAATATGCCGTTTGGCAATAATAACGCCCTGCTTCAAAACGACAGTGCCCCGCGGCCCAATCAGCGTAACGCCAGGTGTGCCGTCCAAATGGCCTGACAGCGTAATCGGTGCCTTGATACCAAGGCGGAAACTATCCGTTTTGCTGATTTCCACTTGGCTCTGCGACCGTACAGGTCCTAAAATACGTACATGCTGCATTTCGCCTTTCGGCCCTTTGACCGTTACTGTTTCTTTGGCGGCAAACTGGCCCGGCTGTCCTAAATCGCTCTTTTTGGTAAGTGCATACCCTTTGCCGTATAAGATATCCAGGTCTGCACGGCTGACGTGCACATGCCGGTTTGATACGCCGATTTTAATTTTAAAATTTTCAAAATATGCTACATTATCCAGTATCTTTTCCGTTAAGATACTAGCTAAATTCGTCTGACTCATGAGCAAATGCTCCTTTCCTACTGAATGATTTCTTATGATTCAGCAGTTGGTTCCGGAGTCGTGTCCAAATGAGGAAGAATTTTTTCCACATCCGTATGAGGACGAGGAATAACATGAACAGATACGACTTCACCAACAGCTTTCGCTGAAGCTGCGCCGGCATCTACCGCTGCTTTGACAGCGCCTACGTCACCGCGAACCATAACGGTTACCAAACCGGAACCGATTTTTTCATAGCCAATCAAATATACATTGGCAGCTTTTACCATTGCATCTGCTGCTTCAATAGAACCAACTAAGCCTTTGGTTTCTACCATTCCTAATGCTTCACTTGCCATAATAGTACCTCCCAGCATGTATATATTACGAATTTAAGTAGTCTATAATGCCAACAATAGCCAAATCAATCGGTTTGCCGTGCATTGCCTGAGCAGTGCGGACAGCGGAGCCGCTGGCTACCAACACAATCTCACCAATGCCGGCACCGACATAATCAACGGCAACTTCTTCATTTCCATACGGAACCCCTTCACTGGATTCAAACCGGACTACCATCAGTTTGGAACCAACCAGGCTGTCTTCTTTTTTAGTGGAAACGACAGAGCCAGTTACTTTTGCGATTTTCATAATATGACCTTCTTAAAAATTTATGTATGAGAATTCGTATCTGTATCCGATACATCAGGTGTTATTTTCGATGTCGTCTTGGCTGTCTTCTTGGTATTTCTCGTCCGTCTTGTGCGCCGTGCCGGTTTCTTGGCTGGCAGCGGCTTTTTTCCCTGAACGCCGTCTGTATCCTTCAAAGAAGGCGCGGACACGTCAGCCGATACGTTCTGGACAGCTGTTGTATCTGCTGTATCAAAAGCCGTGTCACGCACTGCTTCTTCCGGTACGGCAGGAGCTGCCGGTGTATCAGAAACGGTTTCGTGAATTTCTTCTTTGGCTGCAGGAGCTGCTGCGGCTTTGGTTTCAGGTACTTCCGTCTGTCCATAGAAATTCGGACGCTGCTTTGCCGTTTTGCTGCGGACAAAAACGCGTGCCGTATCTTCATTGGGACGAGCAATAATATCCACAGAAACCAGCGAACCGTCTGCCATGGCCGACGCCCGCCCTGCTTCTACGGCTGCCCGTACGGCACCTACATCGCCGTTTACTTTGACAGTCATCATGCCGCTGCCGCGCGCTGCTTCCAGCTCTACGAGCGTAACATTGGCAGCTTTGACCATCACATCGGCAGCTTCAACAGCACTGCTCAGTCCCTTTACTTCTACAAGTCCTAATGCTTTTTCCATGTGTTTTTCCCTGCCTTTGGTCTAGTATGATGAACGTACAAATGAAATCTGGCGGTGTTCTGCTTCATCCTGCGCCAAGGACGTAACTACAGCATCCGGAGCGATCGTAATACATGTGCCTGCTGCATATGGATATACATCCGATGCCGTAATAATATGACTTCGCAAAACAATAGACGGAGCAGCCTGTGTCTTGGCTGTCCGGCTGGCTTTTGTTTCAGCGTGCCTGCTCGGATAGCCGCCAATCGTGATACCATATGTCAGCAGTGTTTTATAATACGAAAGAATCCGCTGTACATAGGCGTCCGGTTCTTTCCCTGTAAACTTTTGCAAGCCGCCAAGCATCAAATGCACCCGGCTGCCTGCTGAAATACAGCGCCCCAGCCACTGTGTTTCAAAGGTATCATATATACATAAAGCCGCTTTGGCTGCCAATGTATGCGATACTGCCGGATAGATAGTTACCGAATTTGCCAGCGAAAGAGAAGCTGCCTCTGCCTGTTTAATCACTTGGCTAAAAGGAGAGTCTGCCATTAAACAGCAGACTCTATCCTGCGGCCAGTCATCGGGGATGACTGCCGTCAGCATATCTCCTTTTGCCAACTCTGGTTGTATGTGCCATGGACCATCAAAGGAATGGGAAAAGATAACATATACAGGACGCATTGCCTGCTGTTTCTGCTTTTCTTCTGCCAATACTTGGTATATTGCCTGCAGGACAATCCTGCGAAAATCATTTCCATTGATATCCACTACATATCACCTCGCCGGGTGTTAGTCCAAATGAGGAAGAATTTTTTCCACATCGGTATGAGGACGAGGAATAACATGAACGGATACCACTTCGCCGACTACCTTAGCCGATGCAGCGCCAGCATCTACCGCTGCTTTGACAGCGCCTACATCGCCGCGGACCATAACGGTTACCAAGCCGGAACCGATTTTTTCATAGCCAATCAATGTAACGTTGGCAGCTTTTACCATTGCATCTGCTGCTTCAATAGAGCCTACCAAGCCTTTTGTTTCTACCATGCCCAATGCTTCATTTGTCATTATGATTTCCTCCTAATCTACTGCACTGTAATCTAAAATCATGTATTTCTATCTATTAAATATACGGTGTTGTTGTCGATTTCGGTTCGTCACCTAACGCACCTAATAATTTTTTGCCTACAGCAATCGCTGCTTTGACAGCCTGGCGCACTGCGCCGGAATCGCCGCTGAAGCACAAAATAACTTCGTTTGAGAAGCTGGTGCCGCCGTTGCCGGGAGACGAATAGCCTACGACTTCTACATTAGCTGCTTTGACAGCTGTATCAGCCAAGACGACGCCAATAGCAGCCGGGCCGGCACATGTCATGCCAAAGGCCTTGCCAAATTTAGCGCCCAATGCTTTTTCCAAGCAGTAGCTTGCTCTTGCCGAATACTGGAATTCCAAATGGCCGGCATCGTTGCCGTATACATCGCCGAAATATTTTGGTACAGCCTGCAGAGCTGTTTCAACAGCGCGGCGGGCATCGGATACATCTTCCGCACCAATAATAATCAACGAACCGTGGCCAGCGCCGCCTTTTGTATCACGAGGCAGTTCGACAGAAATAACTTCTGTGTTCGTAGCTTTTACAGCATCATCGACAGCCATAATCTGCGGGCCTGCGCCTGTACGGCCGCCAATAATACCGATAGAGCGGAATTTGCCCAATTTCATAGAATCTTTGAGCATCGGATCGACACTGGCAATGACTAAGCCAATCGTATCGCCAATCGCCGTGCCTACAAATTCGGTTCTTCCTACTGCATGATTAATACCAGATGCATCGCCCTTCGTGCCATCGCTGGCAGGAGCAGCCGGAGCAGCTGTCTGGCTCGTCTGTCCATTCAGTTCTGCTTTGACCTGGTTCATAACTTTTTCTAATAATTCCTGATCCATATATGACCCTCCTTATGATTCGTCCCCAATCCGACAGTGCACTCCTGCCTGTTCGACAATGGGCCGATATTTTTCCAAATCCTGATTGCTTAATGACTGGGCACTGAGTCGGTTCATTTTATATTCAATCCCCATCATTTTATATTTACTTTCTCCTAATGCATGATACGGCAGCAAATGTACACAGCGTACATTTCCCAGCGATGCGGCAAATTCTGCAATAGCCTGTATTTCTGCTTCCGAATGATTGAATTTGGGAATCACCGGAACACGAACCGTAATCGGCGCAAACGCTGAGATTTTTTTCGCGTTGTTCAAAATCAGCTCGTTGGATACGCCCGTAAACAAGCGGTGTTTTTCCGGATCCATATGTTTGATATCCATCAAAATGGTGTCAACATACGGTATGACTTTCAAAATATCACACGGTTCTGCGCACCCTTCTGTTTCAATCGCTGTATTCCAGCCTTGGGCTTTGCAAGCTTTGAACAATTCACAGGCAAAATCAGGCTGCATGAACGGGTCGCCGCCGGACAACGTAACGCCTCCGCCGGAATGCCGAAACGTAGACCGATCTTTCTTCAGTACTTCAATCAGCTCACCCACCCGCATGCGGTGTCCTTTCATGACCAAGGCACCTACAGGGCACGCTGCCGCGCAGTCTCCCTGTCCGATGCACGTATGATAATCAAAATGACGCACACCATCATCGGTAAAGCGGACTGCGTGCTGCGTGCAGACGCTTTCACAGCGTCTGCAGTGCACACATTCACTTTCATTGTACATAACAACGGGACGACGCCGCTGCGATTCCGGATTGCTGCACCACCAGCATGAAAGAGGGCATCCTTTTAGGAAAACAATCGTACGAATACCCGGACCATCGTTTAAGGAAAAACGCTGAATATCAAATACATCGCCTTCTGCTTGATAATCAATCGTTACCGTAGACATGTATCTTTCATCCCCTCTCAGACAAGCAATCCACAGAGGGATTAAAATTCAAATTCCGTTCTGTCAATGATGTTATCCTGTACTTCTTTCGCCAAGGAAATAAACTGTGCAGAATAGCCGGCAACACGAACGACAAGGTCTTTATGCTGTTCCGGATGTTTCTGCGCATCTACCAAGGTAGCTTTATCAATAACGTTAAACTGTACATGCATGCCTTTGTTGTCAAAGTATGCGCGGCAAAGAGCAGCAAACCGTTTCAAGCCTTCATCGCCGGCAAGAGTGGACGGGCTGAATTTCTGGTTGTACAGCGTACCGTTGGAGAATGTTTCATGTTCCAATTTGGCAACAGACATAACAGCTGCTGTCGGGCCATTGGTATCACAACCTGCACGCGGGGAAACACCATCGGCAAGCGGCGTCCATGCCAGACGGCCGTCCGGAAGCGGTGCAACGTCTTTACCAAAGAGAACGTTGGCAGATACTGGATAGCACCCAGCCTGGAACTGGCCGCCGCGCGGGTTTTTGTATTTCTGTACTTCGCGGGCATAAATCTGGCCTGCTTCGCGAGTAATAATATCAACAACATCATCATCATTACCGAACCATGTCGTGTTTTCCATGATGCGTTTAATCTGCTGGTAACGGGCATCGTTGCCTGTTGCAGCCGGTGCTGCGCTCTGCTGCGTCGTACCGCCCTGCAGGCTCTGCTGCAATTCGTTAATATCAATGCTGCCGTTTGCCGTAAGGATTTTCTTGACAGCTTCATAAATTTGGCGTTCATCCATGCCTGCCAGCGAAGTATTGCCAGCAGCAGCGCAGCAGCCTGTGCCGAACCAGGTTGCCAGTTTGCCGGTTTCATCCGGATAGCCAAAGTTGTGGTCCATAGCTTCCTGCAATTCTGCCATGGAAACTTCACCGTTTTCAAAAACATGTTTCTGAATAGCGGCAAAGGAGTCGCCATTATCGGCTACGCCGAATGCCTGCGGGCCTGTGAAGTTATAGATAGCGCCGCCTTCCTGCATAGACATCCCGCGGCCGAGGCAATCATCGACCAGTGCGGATTCAAACGGCAATGGTGCGCGTTCTGCATGTGCATAGTCAACTGCATTGTCTGCTTCTACCAACAATTTGACGAAATATTCCATCTGTTTCTTGTAAGCAGCCATCAATTCGCCTAAGTTTTTGAAATCTTTCATTTCGCCCGTTTTTGGCCCAAGCTGTACCTGGCCGTTGCGGCCGTTATGAAGGGTAATATCCAATACTTTGGCAATGTTGAAGAATGCCGCATCGTGCCAGCCTTCTGTCTTGTGCGGAACCTGTGGTTCTACGCAGCCGATAATGCAGTAGCCCCGCGCGTCACGGAGTGGAATACCGCGGTTCATCATAGCCGGGATAATAACTTCATCATTGTACATAGCCGGATAGCCATAGCCCAAGCGAACCAGTTCGCATGCCCGATATAAGAATTCATCCGGTGTTTTGTTGGAATAACGAATCGAGAAGGACGGTGCTGCCATAGCAACATGGGCAGCTGCATCAATCATCATATAGGAAAGCGGGTTGGTAGCGTCTACGCCATCTTCATCAATCCCGCCGCATTGGATATTCTGGAAAATTGCATACCCGGCAAATGCCTGGTCAGAAACAGCATCACGTGTTTTGTTCAAATCATTGAATTTAATCCAAACATTGTCCAACAGTTCCTGTGCAAATTCTTTGCTGATTGATTTATCTGCTGCCAAATACGGATACATGTACTGGTCAAAACGTCCCGGAGAAATGGAATGGCCGCTGGATTCAATCTGAAGAATCAACTGTACAAACCAGAAGGACTGCAGTGCTTCCCACCAGTTGGTTGCCGGGAATTCCGGAACACGGCGGCAGTTGGCTGCGATTTGCGTCAATTCTGCTTTGCGGGTCGGATTGCCTTCGCGGGCTGCTAACTGATCGCAAAGATCGGCATAGCGGTGCGCATAGGTAATAGCTGCTTTGTATGTAATAATAACAGCGTCATAGAAATCACGTTTTTTAATATCAGCCGGAACAGCGCCGGATAATTTGGCTTTCTGTGCTTCGGCTTCCATAATAATGCCGGAAAAGCCTTTTGCCAGTACTTTGCCGTAATCGACGCAGACATGACCAACACCATTAAAGTAATAGTTGCCAACTGTAAATACGCCGTTTGTCTGTGCATCCAGGCAAGGCTGGGACATATAGCTCGTTGCCAAGTCGCTTGTCGTTTTGCCCGGCCAATATAAAAATGCGTTATGCAGCCGTTTTGCTGTATCCTTTGGAATTTCAAAGGGGTCAGCCATACGAGTAGCCATGGTGTCAAATTCTTTTTCTACCCAGTCAAAGGAATATTCCGGATAAATCTGGCAGCCATGTACGCTTACCGTAAGAGAACCTGTAATCAATTCATTGTCACGAACAGCAATAGGGATTTCCGTCAAAATCTTTTCTACCGCTTTGGCACGGCGGATAATGATAGGCAATCCTTCTGTTTCTTTATACGATGCCGTAACTAATTCCGCACGATCGGCTTCTACCGTCGGGGTTGCATCATAAATTGCATTTTTCAGGGCCTTAATACGGTCCGTCGGTTGTGTAAAACCTTTTGCTAATACATCCATTGTATAAACCTCCTTGTATCTTTCACTGAAACGTAGTCCATCTCATTGCTACATTTGACAGCATGCATAAACCGCAATTCGATGTTTCGAGATGATTATATCATCAAACAATATCACTTAATTATCATCGTTACCTTGAAATAACACTTTTTTGATGGAGCAATGACATTTTTTTAGCAAAAAAAATGATTACAGCAACCACCCTATCGGTTGCTGTAATCATTTTATCATTCGCCGCTAACGGCCTGCTGCGGCTTTCAACTCTTCTACTTTATCCAGGCGTTCCCAGGCAAATCCTTCATCTTCCCTGCCAAAATGGCCATAGACAGCCGTCTTGCTGAACTGCGGACGGCGCAAATCCAACTGCTTGATGATATCGCCGACAGCAAAGGAAAATGTCTGTGCCACGGCTTTTTCAATCACAGGCTTGGGAATATGCTCGGAACAAAACGTATGTATCTGCACCGCTTCCGGATACACGCCGCTAATCGCATAGGCAACAGATACTTCACAGCGGTCACAAAATCCGGCTGCGACAATATGCTTGGCAACATACCGTGCCATGTAGGCAGCACTCCGGTCTACTTTTGTAGCATCTTTGCCGGAAAAGGCACCGCCGCCATGCTTGGCAATCGTGCCATACGTATCGACCATCAATTTTCGTCCCGTCAAGCCCGTGTCGCCGACAGGGCCGCCGATGACAAACTTGCCGGTCCCGTTGATATGAATGGCAGTCTGCGGGCGAAGCCACGAACCGCAAACAGGCTCAATAATGAGCTGGCGGATAATCTGCTGCAGCGCAGCCGTTTCAACAGCTTCACTATGCTGGGCTGCTATGACTACACTATGAATCCCTATCGGGTTTCCGGCGGCATCAAATTCCATCGTAACCTGGGACTTGCCGTCCGGCCGCAGAATTTTCCCCAAATCCGTATGATGGCGGACCCAATCCAGGCGCCGTACCAATCCTTGTGCCAAGTTGACCGTAATCGGCATGTAGTTAGCCGTTTCATTCGTCGCGTAGCCGTACATAATGCCCTGATCGCCGCTTCCCACTGCATCGTCATCCTGTTTCACGACACCTTGAGCAATATCCGGCGACTGCTGATGCACATTGGTAAAAATCAAGCACGTATCTGCCGTAAATCCGAGCGCCGGATCGGTATAACCAATACGCCGGATAACCTGCCGAGCCGTTTCGGTAATATCGACATGTGCCGCCGACGTCACTTCGCCGGCAATCGTCAGCACATTCCCCGAAACAAACGCTTCGACAGCTACATGGGCATGGCTGTCCTGCTGTAAATAGGCATCCAAAACCGCATCGGAAATTTGGTCGCAAATCTTATCCGGATGGCCTTCCGTCACGGCTTCTGATGTCATATATCGATAATGGCAATTTCCCATCGCGTTCATCTCCCATAGGAAACCCGCCTAACGAATATCAAATTTTTTGCGATATGCGTGCGGTGTTTCCCCTGTATATTGTTTAAAAATTTTGCAAAAGTAACTCGTACGGTGGTATCCCAAATGACGGCTGATCATATCAATGGATGACTTGGAACTGCGCAGTATTTTTTCAGCTTCTGCAATCCGGCACTGGTTGATATACTGCATAAGATTCATATTCATTTCCTGTTTAAACAGCTTGGAAAGATACGATTCACTCAAAAATACTTCTTCGGCAATCGTCCGCAATGACAAATTACAGCTTAAATGCGATTTGATATAAGAAACCGTCTTACGGATTTCTACCCGCTTAATGGACTTTAATTCATCATCTTCCATTTTTTCGCCAATATCCTGCGTGGCATATGCCATGTCCAGGTGGTGTTCACTAAATGGGAAATAACACGTTGTCAATGTATTGAGAACCCGTGACGCACTCATAATTTCTTCATACCGGTACTGCGGCACCGATTTGAAATATTTAAATGCATGCGTATCGTCTTCCCATCTTGTCGCATTCTGCATATACGGAATTCTCGTATCCGGAGATGCCATCTGCCCCGATACGATAAAGCCATGAAGCTGGTTTTCATGAACAATCGGAATGGCAAAATCTACCAAACCGGCGTGGCACCGATACGGGCAGCACGATTGATTTTTGAATGTTTCCAAACCGCCGCACAGGTCGCATTGATAACATTTCATGCGAAATGCCGGAATGCTGCGCATAAATTGGCAAAATTTAGTAAAGTTGTATTTGCTGGATCGTTCTCTGCCTTTAATGTCTACATACACGCAGGCAATACCCGTCGCATTCGTGTAATCATTAATAATACTGCCAACAACTTTTTTTACTTTATCTTCTTTTCCCAGTGTAATAGCCATGAGGTGGTCCTTTCTACAGAATTGGTGCATCGTCTGTCTGAAAAAAATGATATAACATCATCTATCACGTCAAACTATACCGCAGTAAACTTCCTGTTTTCCTGCACGTATCCGAGCCAGTGTATTACGCACTGGACCTAACGATCTATTAGAACACAAGTAAAACGCAATCATCTGACAGCTCACGACTCTATTCACTTCATCATCTGCGCATACCAAAGCATATGCCGTACTACCATACTTCGTATATGAAACATTATGAATAACTCGTTGCAGCTGTCAAACTGGACTTAAAACAATTATATCGTATTTGCGTTTTTATTCGCTATATCTAATATATATATCAGCCAGTAAGTAGTAAAAAATAATAAAAAAAGACAAAATAGTGTTATTTTTCCCTGCGTATCCCCCATATTTACACCTAATTATATCTTTTTAGAGAAAAATCGTAAAGTTATCGGCTGCCCCTATTTTTGTATATATATAAATGTAATAATACTTTTATTGCCTATTACATTTATGTATATCATCATGCTAGACACACGTTTTGTATTCTTCTTGAATCGTTTTGCCCGGCTCTTTTTCCTAGATGCCTGAACACCCAATTCCTGCCGACTCCCTTGCGTGGGATGCAAACCGCAAAAAAACAAAAGCCATGCCCCGTCAACGTATCGGTTCATGACTTTTGTTTGGATTGCATCGCTGCACTATATGGTACTGGCTTCTGCCAATTTTTGTTTTAATGTCTTCTCCAATGCCAAAAAAGCAGGAATAAAACTATCTCGAATCAGTACAAACAGTTCATCAATTTCATCCTCATTATATAGATGTACAGAAAGATTTCGTTTTTTCAACATCAAAAGCCATACATCTGGCTGTCCCAAAAAACCAACTTGATACCCCAGCTGTAAAATTTCTCTCGGCGAGCCGGTTTCAGCAAGCTGTACACCATGAATTCGCAGCACTTGCTGCAGTGCTTTCCAAGCCAGTTCAAATGTCAGATTAAACTGGCCGACAATACCTGTACGATAGATTTCATCCTCATCTGCTTTTGAAAAATCCGCCTTTGTTAATACATGCAAACAATTCGCGAAGTTATCTAGTTTTTTCATAAATCGTCACCCCATCCCGTTTTAATTCACGCCGCAGTTCTTCTGAAATGCCTGCATCTATTTGGACGACATCAAACCACAAAAGAGAATGCACCTGTTCCTTGATGTCCCAGTAAAATCCATCAAAATCTCCGCCGCATACGGCAATATCGATGTCGCTCCGTTCTGTATTCGTCCCCCTGGCGCGAGAACCAAACAAAATGACTTGTTGTATCTGATGCTTTTCTGCAAATCGTAAAATATCCCGCAGTACCCTTGTCGGGAGATTGTATTTCATACAACACTGCCTCCTTGCTTATACGTATTCCTCTTTAGGCTCATTGTAACAGATTACCCATTTTTCGACAATTACCAGAAATATACGAATCGGATAGCCGTATCTGCCAATATGCACAAAACAGGCAGGAATCTTGCAAACGATGCGGGATGTTTCTCCTGATTATTTCGTTTTCATGGCAATGTATTCACTGACAGCCTGTAAGCCCTGTATCAAATCTTCTTTGCCGTAAGCGTAGCCGATGCGCATACTGCGGGGTTGTTCAAAGCAATCTCCCGGCGTGACAAAGGCTCCCGTTTGCTGGTACATCTCTTCACAAAACGTATACGACGGCATATTCAAATCATAATAGACCAACGCCGTCGTTCCCGCTTGGGGCTTTACATAACTGACATGGGGTTCGCTGTTTACCCAGCGATCCAAAATCTGCAGGTTTTCTCTGACAATCTTCCGGCTTCGTTTCAGCATCACATCGCTATGCTTCAATGCCACTGCCGCCAGCATTTCATCCAATACGCCGCAGCTCACCAGATTATAATCCCGATGAGACAGACAGCTCTTGATAACATCCCTGTCATGCGTTGCAATCCATCCCAAACGCAATCCGGCCATAGAAAAGACCTTGGACATACTGCTTACAGAAATTCCTTTTTCATACAAATCGGCAATCGAAGGGCACCACATATCTTCTTGTGATAAATGGCGGTACACTTCATCACAGAGAATCCATGCATCAACAGAACGGGCTATGTCTATAATTTCCCTAAGCACGGATTCAGGCATCAATGCGCCCGTTGGATTGTTGGGGTTGTTGAGGCAAATCAGTTTGGTTTCCGGTGTAACCAGACGGCGCAATGCATCTATATCGGGCAAATACCCATTCTCTTTGTGCAAATGCAGTACACGTACCTGCGCACCATACGATTCGGGTATGGAATACAGCTGCTGGTACGTAGGCATAATGCTTACAACGCGGTCTCCCGGCGAAATCAGCGAATAGAACACATGGTGATTGGCACCGGATGCACCGTGCGTCGGCACAATATGTTCCATGCCTAACGAGGTATACAATTTGCAAACACCCTTTCTAAAGGCAGGCAATCCTTCAATATCGCCATAGCTCAAGCGGCGCGCGCACAATTGTGTCAAAAATGCATCTTTGTCTTCTCCCGTCAAAGCAAACAGTCCGTCCATGCTGATAGAATCGACACAAGTTTCTGCAATATTGTACTTTGCGCCAACTTCCCAGGCATTCATCCATTCTTCTACGGCAAATGGTTTAATTTTCATCGTATTCTCTCCTGTTCCTGTATCAAATAATCCCCTTTATAACGCCACAGCTTCTTTTTAACGCTAAAAAGAAAGGACATACAACGCTTTTCCTTATAACATGGAATCCATGCCGTACCTACGGAAAAACGCTGTATGCCCTTGGTATCTCCACCCGGTGGTGAAGAGGGTCGTTATATGAAGTTGTTTTTATGCTACTACAAAACATATGGCGTGTCAAGGAAATAGAGCGACTCATACTTTACGCATAAGACCATCACGAGGGAATGCCCTGCATCTTACTGCATACACAGATTTATTTTTGTATCTCTAAAAATACCTTCATCAGTGCAGATTCTTTCCTGCATAGTATATCGTTACGTCAAATTCGCTAAGGAACGCATAACCAAATCTACATCTTGATTTTCTAGTTCTTGAATGATATGCAGATATGTTTTTTGTGTCGTCGTCATACTAGCATGCCCCAACCTTCTAGCTACACTGCCGATGGAAACACCGGCAAACAACAAAATAGACGCATGCGTATGCCGCAGACCATGTACGGAAATAATAGGTATTCCTAATTTTTTACAATGCCGTTCTAATATGCTGTTGACAGTCGAGTTATATACTTGCGTGCCTCTATGTACAAAAATAGGTTCATTCTCAGAAAGATTTTTAGTCAGCATCGCAAACTGCATAACCGTTTGCCAATCAATCTGTATTTTTCGTACGGACGATTTATTCTTCGTTGGCTGAAATCCGCCATTTCCCTTGTAATTCCATGTTTTAGTAATCGATACCGTTTGATGGGCAAAATCAAAATCATGCGGAGTCAAAGCCAATGCTTCGGAAAATCGCATTCCCGTTTTGGCAACCAGTAAAATAAACCAATCCCAATTTACTGTATCTGCCAAATCCAAGTTCGTTAATAATGTATGTAATTCAAATTGATTCAAATATTTTATCTTCTTTTGCGATGGCGTTTTGCCTTTGATGATGACCTTACGAGTCGGATCTCTGGGAATAAGGCCTTCATCGACAGCATCCAATATGGCACCTTTTAGTTGATGGTGAAAATCCATCGTTGTCTGCCGTTCGTGATATTTAGCATATTCATTGATAAGCTGTTGATATACAATACGGGACATATCACACAATTTGACGTGAGGAATCAATTTCTGTATCCAAGTCTCTGTCATTTTATATTTTGCCAACGTGACATTCCGAATGGCCCCTTCTTTATATACCTGTACCCATTGCATATAGTATGTGGAAAATAAATCTGTTTTTTCTATTTTTTCAAGCATCACGTATTCCTCCTTATCATCTGCACTGACGAAGGAATACGTCCGCTTGGCTGCTTCTATTTCGTTTTAGAATTTTTGAGTTCCTCACGCGGTATCTCTACTACTTCTTTACCTCCTGATAAAATAAAATCAGTCAAAAACGCATTAATGCGATTGCCCACTCTAAATGGCGGTATCTGTTTTCCGTCGATACATTCAAAGTATTGTTTTGCTTTTTTCTTGTCTACCGTTGCCTTTAATGCGTCAAATCGTCCATAGGCATTCAGATTTTCTTTTACCACGCCGGCCTGCAGCAATTCCGTTACTTTTTTCTCATCGCAGCCTAAATATCGATGAAGACGTTGTATCTGTTCTTTTCCTGCTTGATTCATATACATCGTAATATAATCCCGCAAGGTTTTCGTATCTTCTAATTGTATATCGCCCGTCTGAACATCATGTAAAAATAAATTCGCATATTTCTGTTCTTCCTGCGATAAGAACGCAAAGGATTTATGCAGTTCTTCCAACGTGTTTTCCACCATTTCCGGAGCGACATCCCGTTGCTGTAACTGCTTCTTCCATTTTTCAAACCGTGAATTCATATACTGATAATCTATCACGCCTGTATTTTGTTCTGTCAAATACGGATCTATCGTAAAAGTAACATCTTCTCCACCAGAACCATCACCGGTATGCGGTTTACGCAGTTCTTTATACCGCTGCAGCAAAACAGTATATGCATCTTTGGTACATATAGCAGCGATTACTTCTTCTTTTTTATCCTCTGCATCTTCAAGAAATACGGGGTATTCCGTTTGTTCCCACGTAAAACCCTGAATTTGTGCCGCTTGATAATAGGTAGAAAACTCACGGAATAATTTAGCAAATTTCGCTTTTACCGTTACTTCTTCGGGAAGATGTCCCATATCAGGAATGCCCGCATTGATAAATAACTCTTTCATATCATCAAACGATTGATTCATATGCTTGACATTTTGCGGCAAATGGTCTGCAAAAAGGCCTCTGGGACGTTCGCCGGAATATAATTTGACCGCCGCTTCTATATTCTTTTTCATCGTATGGGGCATTCGATAATAGCGAATAGAACCAAACTGTTTTTCATTGATATTATAGAGACGATTCGTTCTAGAAAAGGCTTGAATTAAATTCTGATATACCAACACTTTATCCAAATACAACGTATTAACCCATTTGGAGTCAAATCCGGTCAGCATCTGATTGACAACAATAAGCAAATCCAGCTGTTGTTCCGGCTTGATGCGTTCATACGGCTTCTTATGAGCCAGCCTAGCCGATACATCCTTTTTAAATGCATCATATGTTCCTATATCAAATTGCCGTTCATATAACGTATTATAATCTAGCAACATTTCTTTAAGGCCGTCTTCTTTATCCAACGCCCTCACACCGCTGCGGTTATCAATCGTTGGATCAAACAGTCCTGTAACACGCAGCTGAGGAGCTTTTTGCTTAAATTTCCGATAATATTGACAGGCTTCCGGAATACTGCTCGTGGCAAAAATTGCGTGAAATTTGTGATTTCGGCTCATCGTCAGCCAATTTTCCACGATATCATCGACAACAGCCTGTTGATAGTCTTCTGTTTCATACGCTTCTTTTCCTATATAGTCTTCTATTCCTTTATGATATGTCCCGTCTTCTCCTACTTGCCCTGCCATAGGAATCTCTTGGGGTGACATAAACCGATAATAGACGGCACTCTTTTTCTTATCCTGCAAGGCTTCTTCTACGGAAGCTGCATGTGCTTCTTCCAACGCTACTTTTGTCCGTACATCTTTGTCTTTATATACCATGACCATCGTCGGGTCAAACCCCAATACATTTTTATCCCGGATCCCGTCTGCAATCGTATACCGATGCAGTTCATTATCAAAAATATCCGTCGTGGTATTTAATATTTTTTCATTTTCCCGAAAAACAGGCGTACCCGTAAAACCAAAAAACAAGGCGTGCGGAAAGGTTCGCTTAATCGTACTCAGCATTTCCCCAAACGTAGAACGATGGCATTCATCAATAATAAATACCATACGCTTAGACTGCATATCCTCTAAATCTTTCGTTCGCATGGTACTTGCCGCATCTTCTTTGATATTGCTCATTTTTTGAATAGACGATACAATCAATGTATTGTTAGGCGCCGTGCTTTTTAATTTACTAATCAGCGTCATCGTGTCTTCCGTTTCCTGTACATCGTCAGCATTATCTGCAAAAGCTCTGTATTCTTTGAGGGATTGCGTACCTAATTCAATGCGGTCCATCAAAAAGACCACTTTATCTGCATCGCGTGACGTTGCAATCAGTTGGGCTGATTTAAACGAAGTCATCGTTTTTCCGGAACCAGTCGTATGCCAAATATATCCTCCCAACTGATTTTTTTCATCCCATTTATGCTTAGATACTTGGTCAGCAATCTTATTAGCCGCATAATACTGATAGCTCCGCATTACTTTTAAAATGCCATCTGACTGATCTGCAACGGTGTAAAATCCAATCATTTGATGTGCCAGGGGAATCGATAAGATCGTCGAGGCAATCTTTCGCCAATCACTAATCATTTCGTTGTTAAAATCTTCCCAATGGAAATAAAAATCCGGATTGAATTTGCCTTCCGGACCAGGATTGGCAAAGTAAAGTGTTTCTTCCGGATTCATGGCAACAAAAATCTGCACCAGCGAAAATAATCCCGTAAATACACCTTCATGAGCATACTTAACAATCTGATTGCAGGCTTCGGATACAGGCACTCCTGATTTTTTCAATTCGATATGAAACACAGGCATGCCATTGATAAGCAGCATCAAATCTCCCCGTCTGTCTTGCAAGACTCGTTCATGACGATGAAATACAGGTTGTTCTACAATCTGATACCGACTCTGTCCGGCTGCAATTTCTTGGCGGTCATAAATTTTTAAGCTAATTTCTTTATGATAATGGAGTGTATCTTTGGGATTTTTCCGTGTAATTGCTACCGTTTTCCCGTTGATGAAGCCATTGAGGGCCAGCGGTGTTTTCAAATTTCGTATTTGCTCCAGTAGCTGGTCCATTTCTTCTTTTACCAATGGCTGTCCATTCAGTCTATCAATATCTTGGTTGTTTTCGTATAAAATATTCGCCCAATTTTGTATCAAGTCTTCCTCTGTCGGATGATAGAGGACTTCCTCAGCCCAGCCATTACTCTGCAGTGCAGTGACAAGGGCATGTTCAAAATCTAATTCTTTGTCAAATCCAATCATACTTTTCTCCTTTTTTATATATAATATACTGTAAAAATGCTGTCGTTGATGAAGGGTAATAAGGTTATCTAATTCTTGTAATGTTTCTCCAATTTTCTTTT
>SAMEA104315424__coassemble_372_pt1 | contig 58086 bp, 59 predicted proteins | sample SAMEA104315424__metabat2_low_PE_027 | metagenome-assembled genome bin SAMEA104315424 (sample SAMEA104315424) | gut metagenome | biome: Monkey gut; feature: monkey-associated habitat; material: faeces | place: China | collected 2013
AATCCGCTTCAAGGAACTTCTTCATAAAAATTCCCACAACAACTTGACACTATCATATATATTAAGGTATTGATAAAATAATGCATCTGTGATATGATAAATGACATGAAAAGCAGTACATATATCATGGGGGTATAGCTCAGCTGGGAGAGCGCTTGCATGGCATGCAAGAGGTCAGGAGTTCGATCCTCCTTATCTCCACCATACGGATAGGATTATCGCATGAAGTGTTTCATCATCATGCAATAATCCTTTTTTAGTTTTAATTTTGAAGTTTGCAGAAAAAATTGTAATGCTGTCAACTAAGCGCTTTACAATGCCATAATAAAAGGGCTGCAGCCAAATGGACAAATGAAATTCCTTTTGATGCAGCCCTGTAAATTTTTTCGAGAGATAAAGAGTTATAGTTGTATCGTTTCTTAATTAGAACCAAACAGCGGTATCTAAGGCATGAATTGTACCTTCGGCAGCCATATGGACTGTTTTTATTTTCTCTGTGTCGGTAAAAAGGCACAGGCAGGCATTGGAGGCGGCGTGTGTTTTGACAAATTCGTTGTCAAATTCCAAGAGTTTGTCGCCTTTTTTTACCTGTTGACCGTCTGTTACAAATACAGTGAATCCCTGTCCCTGCAGCTTTACGGTATCGATACCGATATGCAGCATGTATTCTGTGCCGTCAGCGGCAGTCAGTCCTACGGCATGCTTAGTATCAAAAACAAAGGTTACTTTGCCGTCAGCAGGAGCGTATACTGTGCCGTCTGTCGGGTATACCATAAAGCCGTCGCCGGTCATTTTGCTGGCAAATGTTTCATCCGGGGCATCGGTAATAGGATGCAGTTCTCCTGTGAAGGGTGAAGCAAAATATGTTTTTTTATGAGTGTCATTTTTTTTAAATAAATTGAACATAGTGCATGAATCCTCCTTGATGTCCTTATTCTAGCATATTTTATTGTACAGGGCATGCCTAAAATAGAAAAGAGCAACGATTGGCAGAATAATCGTTGCTCTTTCTTATATTTTAGAGAGGTATGAATGAACTGAAAAGGGGAATTTCAGTTAAGCTTGTGCAGCTGCTTTGCCAAGTGCTGCGCATTCTTCAGAATTATTAGGTGTTTCATTGACAATGGCAGTGCCGATGACTGTTGCGCCGGCTTCTTCTGTACGTTGTTTCCACGTATCCATCCAATCACCGGTACCCCAGCCGTAAGAGCCAAACAAACCAACTTTTTTGCCGTTTAACTTGGGAGCTAATGCCGTGAAGAACGGTTCAACAACGCTGTCTTCCAATTCTTCAGCACCCATTGCCGGGCAGCCAAGCAGGATAACGTCTTTGCCAGCTACGGCATCTACGCTTGTATCTTCAAAACGAACAGATTCAACGTCAGCACCTGCATCTTTTGCAGCTGCTTCAATTTCCTGTGCCATAGCTTCTGTATTGCCTGTGCCACTCCAATATACGATTTCTACCATGATTAAATTCCTCCTTATGCTACAATGAGCGATTCTAGGGCTGTCCCAACAGTGAACCGGTTGATATAATCCTGCCGACAGCATTCATATTGATGAAATAGATGAGATGCTTTGGCAGCGTCTCCGTATACTTTCCATTCGCCGCATAGTTTGGCATGGTTTCCTCTGTTGACGATGAATCCATAGACATCTTCCAAGGGATAGCCCAGAAAAATTCCGGATTCATGAGGAAAACATCCTCCTTGGCGAAACCGATAGGATAAGTATGTCAGCATGGTGTTGAGAGAACATGATTCTTCATAGCCAAACCGTTTTAAGAATTTTTGAATCCTAGGTTGGTTGACATACGCTTCCACCATGGCTGGTCGATATATATACAGCAGTGTACGCTGGGGACAACAATATAAAATGCGAAAATGAAGCCCTTTTGAATTATACTTATGATTGTAATTATCAAGTAAGTTTTGGTATTCTACGAGGGATTCTTGACGGGGGAGGCAAAGAAGCGCGCCCATTTTTAATCCGGCTAATGTAGGAGAACAGTGATTTACTAATATGGCATCGATATTCATATGCATCCTCCGTTCCTTTCCGTTTATGGTAACACTATACCAAGAATGCAAATCAATGTCAATATATAAACGAGATATTTTTTCAATTATTACTAAAAATTACATGATGCGGCACTCTATTCTAGAGATTACATTTGATGTATAATAATCAAAATGCCAAAAAAAGGAGTGTTGTCGCATGAATACAAATGAAGATACAGCGAGAGAAACAAATTGGTGTTTTGGCTGCGGTAAGGATAATCCGATTGGGTTAAAGCTGGATATGAAAATAGAGGGCGATATATGCTGTGCATATTTTACAGCGCGCAAAGACTTAGAAAGCTATGGAGACAGGATGCATGGCGGCATTACCAGTACGCTGTTGGATGAAGTCATGGGTGATTATGTATTTCATACTGCAGGCATCCCGGCTTATACAGCTAAATTAGATATTCGTTTTCGCAGTGCCGTACGTATTGGTGAAACCGTCAAGGTAGAAGGCTGGATTGTTTCACATCGCGGCCGCTTGTATGTTACAAAAGGCAGGGTACTCCATGAAGATGGGACAATTGCTGCTGAAGCAGAAGCCAAAATGATGGTGGCTGCATCCCATACAAGTGATTAAAAATGCAGCGTAAAATATAAATGATTTTAAATGGACTGCTATATAAAAAAGGTTCATCGTGTTATAAGTGATATAACCGAAGAACCTTTTTCATGGTTGTCTTATTGTTCTGCCAGTGCCTGCTTCAGTGCTTTGGCAAACTGATCTGGACAGGATGTCAATTTGCCGCCGCAGCGAATGCCTTCGAGTCGGGAAATTGCATCCTTGGGAGTCATGCCTTCTACCAAACGGCTGATGCCCTGTAAATTTCCGGGACAGCCGCCAACAAAGGAGACGTTTTTGATGACGCCGTTTTGAATGTCGAAATGGATTGCTTTGGAACAAACGCCTTCAGGCTGATATGTGTACATATAAATACCTTCTTTCTATACGAGTGCAGCAAGAATCGTGCTTTTAGGCTGAACGCCGATTAGTTGCTGAACGACCTTGCCTTTTTTGAAAATGAGAAGCGTAGGAATTGCATTGACGGCAAAGGCTTGCGCCAGCTGAGGTTGTTCATCAACATTAATTTTACCGACTTTTATTTCCGGATGAGAAGCTGCAATTTCATCCACGACAGGCGAGAGCATCTGGCAGGGCCCGCACCAAGCTGCCCAAAAATCGACGAGAACGGGAACTATGGATTCTATTACTTCCGATTGGAAATTTTCGTTTGTAATGGTAATTGCCATCGTATGTCACTCCTTTATATCTCAGCTATTAGTCCGTTTGGACACTTATAGTATAACAGAAACTGTCAAGAAAATCTCTCCGCTGCTGCTAAAATACACCTATTCAGTATAAATAAAGTGGGGTATAATAAAAGAAATATCATATGTCGTATATGTTGACAGAAGGAGAAGAACGATGAGAACTGGAACAGGAATTGTAGAAACGGTATATGAAAACGGGCTGGCCAAAGTACAGACCAACCGCAATAATTTATATACACCCTGCAGTGACAGCATGTGTGACAACAATGTTGTTATCGATGCAGTAAATACGATTGGGGCTAAAAAAGGGCAGTTTGTTAAATTTAATATACCGGAAGATAAAGTAGCTGTTGGCGGCATTATGTGTTTTGGCATGCCGTTGGCTTTTATCATCATTTGGGGAATCTTTGGCTATTGGTTTGGCAGCAGCTATGGATATACCAGCGAATTAACTGCGTTTGCAGGAATGATTGTTGGCGGGTTGATAGGCGCGTTTTTGTTAAAACGATATGAAAAGAAAATCAACAGCAATACGACAAAAGTAGATATTACAGAGATTATCAGTGGTTAGTTAGCATAAAAAATGGTGCATGTTTATCAGCATGCACCATTTTTTATTAAGAAGACCGTTTCTTTTGATACAGAAGAATTGCCCCGATAAAACATACCGGCAGCAGATAGGATATAAAGGGGAAATGCTGCAGCAGAGAACCAATCATTTTATCGTGCAGTATCATGGACGCAGAGGTATAGGCTAATAAAGAAGCACCAAGTGTGGCGAGCCAAGGAAAACGATCCATAAGGCGGGCGATGAGCTGGCTGCCCCAGACGACAATGGGAATACTGATGGCCAGTCCGATGAAGACGAGGAGAAGATTGCCGTGGGAAGCACCGGCAATAGCTAAGACGTTGTCGACTCCCATGGCGGCATCAGCAATGATAATCGTCTTTATGGCACTGGCAAATGAAGCAGAAGTCGGTGCGGCAGGGGATGTATCTTTTGCTGGTTTGAGCAATTTAAAGGCAATAGGCAGTAAAATCAAACCGCCCAGTGCTTGCAAATACGGAACGGCAAGAAGATAGGCAGCCATGAGTGTCATGAGGACGCGGATGATAATGGCTCCGGCTGTGCCGAGATAAATTGCTTTTTTTCGCATTTTAGTGGGTAATTGGCGGGAAGCCATACCGATGACGACAGCATTATCGCCGCCTAAGACAATGTCAAGTAAAATAATAGAAGCCAGAGAAAGTAAAAAATAATTAGAATGCATATCCATAATGACATCTCCTTTGCGTGTGGAATAAAAAAAGACTTTTAATGCATCTAACTGATGCATTAAAAGTCTCACTTAACGAAATATATTTCGTTGATATTGCCAGCAGGGATTCCTGCAGTGATTGTTGACAATATCTCTAGAAAGTTACTCCCTTTTAATGGGTAAGATTATTGTACAGGATATACAATCAATTTGTCAAATACGTTTTGGGTATTACCAAAGGTTGTCTTCTTCATTAAACGTCCATGTATAGGGAGCCGAACAAATTTCCATGTCATCGTGCTTTTTGATTTCTTCGATACAGCTGACAGAACATTCAATATCTTCTAACGCCAGCGTATTTTTTATGCGGACAATTTTGGCATCGTTGGGAACCGGAAGAAACGAATGCGCCATGGCCATTTCAATGGCGTCTTTATCGCTGTTGGCATATAAAGGCATGGCACCCATGCGGAATGATTTTGCTGTAATAATATTGGTGTACGTAGAGGCAAAATCGATTTTGTTGGCAAAACGATAGCTGATAATATCGGCTACACCGGCGCCGGCTGCGTTGCCGTGGGCTGCCTGTGTAATATCGAGGAGCACTATTTTTTCAATATCCGGCGCTAATGCACGAAATGCGGCTTCCTGACTGAAGCGTTCTGTTCGTCCTGTGACGTTGGGATCCATGCCGGCTCCGCTGATTTCTTTGCCGACTTCATCGATAATCAATACATCAATGCGCGGCAATTTCAGACGGGGCATTTCTTGTTTGGCGCGTACCTGCAGGGCAGCATCGCGTTCTAAAATGTGTTGTTTGGGGATAACTTCAAGACAAGCGATGTCGTCACTGGGACTTTGGACGAGGCCGACAGCAAAAACGACATTGACGTGCTGCATAAATGCGCTGGCTACGCGTTCCAGGTTGGGACCAAAATGGTCATAACCGTGAGCGTGGAAGGTAGCAGCGCCTTTGTGTTTGCCGACACCAATACAAATCATTTTTAGTAAGCCGGATTCATGGTCGTATTTGAAATGGGTGTGCGGCTTAATTTTGTTGAAAAGGATGATGCCGTCTGCTTCATAGGCATTTTTATCGCAGTATACAGGAAAGCCGTCATCCAAAGAAGCGACTTGAACTACGTCCATGGTGGAGAGGACAGGAACGCCTAAATATTCTTCATGAATGCCGAATTGAGCTAAATGTGCTTTTTGCCCTTCGGCAGTCGCCCCGGCATGACTGCCCATGGCCGGAAATACAAAAGGATGGGCACCCCAGCTTTTTAATTGGTCACAGAGTGTTTTTAGCAGTTCTTTATAATGCGGCAGGCCGCGGCTGCCGGCTGTAATGCCGATGCGTTTGCCTTTTAAGGCTGCAACAGCGGCAGCATCCAGGGTTTGCAGCTGCTGTTTTAGTGTTGCAGCAGGATCTGCTAAGTCTGTATGGGGAAATGTTTGATGTACTTTTACCATTTGCGGAATGATGATACCGTCCGTTAACGATTTTTTATCTAATTTAGGGAAAAACAAGAAAATAGCCTCCTTTAGCTGGGGTAAGCAGCGTAAGTATAAAAAATCCTGCCATAAAATGCAGTGTATATTTTATGGCAGGTGTCGTATTGTTTAGAATGCAGGAAGAATAGTTCCCTGGAAGTGTTCGGCAATGAATTTTTTGATAGGTTCGGATTGGTAGATTGCCAATACTTTTTGATAGGTTGCGTTGTCTTTATCTTCGTCGCGGACAACCATTACATTGGCATACGGAGAATCTTTGCTTTCTACGAGGATAGAATCTTTTTGCGGATTTAAGCCTGCCGGAATAGCGTAGTTCGTATTGACGCAAGCCAAGTCGGTGTCATCCAAAGAGCGGGGAATCTGTGCGGCATCCAATTCAACAAACTGGAGGTTTTTCGGGTTTTCTGTAATATCCGGTACGGAAGCATCGACAGAATTGCCGTTTTTCAATGTAATCAAACCAGCCTGCTGCAAGAGAAGCAGTGCGCGGGCACCGTTGGTTGGGTCGTTCGGAATCGTGACTTTAGCGCCGTCAGCGACTTCTTTGATGTCTTTATATTTATGGGAGTATACGGCCATAGGAAGAATAATTGTTTTGCCGATGGAGGTCAATTTTAATCCCTGTTTTTTGACGACATTGTCGAGATACGGCTGATGCTGCATGGAGTTCATATCCAAATCTTTTTCAGCCAAGGCTTTATTCGGCTGTACATAGTCGTTAAATTCTACGATTTTGATGGTAATGCCCTGTTTGGCAGCTTCTTTAGCGACTTCTTCCATGACTTCTGCGTGAGGACCGGCAGTTACGCCCATTTTGATTTCTTTTTTGTCAGAGCTGGCACTGTTGTTGTCAGAACTGCCGCAGCCAGCGGCAAAGATGCAGGTCGTAGCAATTAGGACAGCGGAGAGAAGCTTTTTAATAGATGAATTCATGAATAATCAAATCCTTTCTTGAAGTTATGTATTGACTTAACAAAAAGAAAAGCCGTCAACAGATGACGGCTTGATTGTTCATGCGTTCATCTGCCGGTATATACCGTTGGACTTGGCACCTATCCCGTATGGGGGTTGCCGCAGCGTCATCGGGCCAATCCCTCGACTGCTCTTGATGAAAGACAATGTTGTGTTGTTGATGTACATGTTATCATTGATTGTACGGTATGTCAATATCGATGATAAAAAATTTAGATTTGAAAATGGTTACGCATCGATAAGTTTACCCGGGTTGAGAATCAGCTTGGGGTCCATGGCACGCTTGATGGTTTTCATGACAGCCAATTCACCATTGGGCGTAAATTCTTCCATGTATTTAAGTTTTTTGGCGCCGATGCCGTGTTCGCCAGCCAGACGGCCGCCGACACTGTATGCATAGGCGTAAACTTGCTGATGGAATTCTTCAACGTTTTTATTCCATTCTTCGTCGCTCATGTCCATTTTGCAAAGGACGATGTGCAGGTTGCCGTCGCCAATATGGGCATTGATTTTGACTTGGAAGGGATAATTTTCTCCGATTTCCATGATTTTTTCGATAGTAGAAGCGATTTTGTGGACAGGAACGACGACATCATCTGTGAGGAATACTTTGCTGACCATTTCGCAGGATGTCTGCACATTGCGGCGCATATTCCAAATACGGTCATCGGCTTCCAAGACATCTACGGCGCCGGAATCTTCGCAAATCGTGCAGACAGAATCCATTTTTGCGTCCAATTCGTCTTCGCGGAATGTTTCTACTGTAATGATGACATAAATGCCATCTTCATAGTGCGGCATATCTGAATATTTGCAGTAATCGGCTGTATCACGGACATAGGAATTGTCCATGTATTCTACGCTGGTCGGGTCGATGCCGGCTTTCAGTAGCTTGGGGACCATGTACAGTGCTTTTTTGGGGTCTGTATAAATGGCCAGTACGTCAAAGCGGTACGGCGGCAAAGGAATCAATTTGACTGTGACTTTGGTAATAATGCCCAGCGTGCCTTCACTGCCGATAATGAGCTGTTCCAAATCATAGCCTGTAGAGCATTTTTTGAGGATGCTGCCGCATTCGACGATATCTCCTGTCGGGGTGACCATTTCCAAGGAATATACTTGATGGCGCGTGACACCGTAGCGGACGGCACGCAGGCCACCGGCGTTGGTAGCCAGGTTGCCGCCGATTAAGCAGCTTTCTGCGCTGGAAGGATCGCCGGCATAGAGGAGTCCCGCTTTTTTAGCGGCATTTTGCAAATCAACAGTACGGACCCCTGCTTCTACTGTCATATACATGCCGTCTTCATTGAGTTCGATGATTTTGTTGAGTCGATCCATACAGAGAACCAGCCCGCCGCAGACAGGAATGGCGCCGTCTGCCAGACTGGTGCCGCCGCCGCGGACCGTAATAGGAAAATCGTATTCATTGGCGAGTTTTACAATTTGTGAAATTTCTTCTGCGTTGGCAGGACTAACGGCAGCTTCCGGTACATGGAACATCGCTGGATTTGTTTCATAATCTGTCTGATACTGAAGCAGCATGTCACGGTCGGTTTTTACATAAGACGGACCGGTAATGTCTTTTAATTTTTCAATGATTTCCGGTGTAATCGGTTGATACGTTTTCAAAAAAATACCCCCTTTGTTACGTTGGTATTATTCTACCACGCAAAGGGGGATTCGTGAAGGTATTAGAATTTCAAGTCAATCATGGCAGAGACACCGACGCCTTGTACACGGTTGAGATTGGTTACCTCTTTAGTGGCCAGCGGAATCAATGCCTTAGCTCTGGCAATATTGTTAAAGCTTCCTTCTAACTGGCCGACGGCCTGTACTTTGTCAACTTGGCCTTTGGGCCCGACGACTTGAACTGCTCCGACGTATTTGCCGCTGCCGACGCTGATAATCGGGACGACTTTTGTGGCATAATCCGTTCCCACGCCGTTTTTCATGAGCAGTTTGTTGAGAAAATCGTTGATTTGCGAACCAAATTTATCGACGAGAACGGACACGCCGCCGACCTTTAAAACAGACCCTAAGTTGAATGCTTGTGTCGTAGCGATGCCGCCGCCAAAGCCTAATAAAGAGGCGGCAATCATACCGATGACGAGTTGTTTTTTCATGTTGTAAAACCTCCTTGAAAAGGATATATCCTTTCTATGCGTATTATATCTTATTTTTTCGTGTTCCTCTAGCTAAGGATGCAAATATAGCCAGAAAGCATAATGCGGCAAAAAGCAAAAATATGCCGTGGATGGCTGTCTGGATAAAGGATGCATACGAAGTATAGACGGCAGGCTGCATCGATAAAACCAGCGTGACGAAGGCCATGCTGAAAGCCTGCCCCAGGTTGCGCGCCAATGCAAGCATACTGGAAGCAATGCCGTGATAGGCAGGTTTGACGGCGCTCATGATGGCACTGTTGTTAGGCGCGCCAAAGAGAGCGGCACCGATGCCAATCAGCAGCAGTACGCCGATGAGCAGCCAAAGGGAGATAGTATTGCTGGCGGCAAATACCAGCAGGCCCAGCGTCGTTAATCCCAATCCCAATGACGCGATGTAACGGGCGCCGCAGCGGTCTGACAGCGTACCGGCCCGTGGAGAAAAAAGGGCCATCATAATGGGCTGCGCCAAGAGGATACAGCCGGATACGGCAGGAGAAACGCCTAAAATAACCTGCAGATATAAAGACAATAAAAACGAAATGGCATAGGTGGCACTGTATTGAATCAAGGCTGCCAAATTAGACATGGAGAATGTGACATTGCGAAAGATGAAGAGAGGCAGCAGGGGATGGTACGAGCGGCTTTCATGAAAAACAAAGAGGATAAGCAGTATCAGGCCGAGCCATAAAAAGAAACGGTTCGTTTCATACGAAGACAGGCCCCAAAGAAAGAAGATAATGCCGCTGACAGATAAGGCAGAACTCACTATATTTACAAATGGCGCGCCTTTGGCATACCATTCTTCTTGAACCGGATGCATGAGATAATATGCGGCAAATGTCAACATTGCCGGAACCACAAAAATACAGCGCCAGCCGGCAAATTGACTCAGTATGCCGCCGAGAACCGGCCCCAAGGAAAGTCCCAAATAGGTGAGGGAAACGGTGATGCCTAAAATCCGGCCTTGGCAGGTTTCATCTGTTGTCGTCAGCAGCAGGGGCATATATGATACATAGATGGCAGCCAAGAACGTTCCTTGGATGATGCGGAGAACTAAAAGCATGGGCAGTGCCGGCGCCAATGCCGCAAGCAGGGTAGAAATACCAAAACCGGCAAGGGCTGTCATATACGTGCGCCTGCGTCCGTAAATATCGGAAACCTTGCCAAACGGCAGGAGAAACGCAGCCGAAGCGATAAGAAATACTGTAACTACCCACGTTAATTTATCCGGCATAACGTCAAAATCCGCAGCCATGCTGGGAATGGCAATGTTAAGCGCTGTAGAGAGAAATGACCCCGTAAAACTGATTAAGCAGATAGAATAAAAAATACGTTTCTTGCTAGACATAACAAACCCTTCTTCCCGGAAATTAGCGATATGTATTTTTGCCAGTACGTCTTGTGTGTTATGTATAGTATACCAAAAATAAAGAAAAGAGAGGACGTGCTGCCGAAAAAATCAGGGGAGAAAATGACAGCTACGCACTGTGCGGCAGAATAAAAATTCGTAAATTAGGGTAGTTGTATGTAAGATTTGTAGAATGAAATTCTAAAAAAGTCTTGACAAAACAACACGAAAAGAGTACCATATGCGTAAACATTTGAAATGCGATGACCAAACTAAGTACACAAAAATGGAGCGTTCAGAGAGTGCGGGCTGTAAGCTGAAAGCCTGTACCGCAGTACATTTTTGTTGGAATGCCTTTGCGAGCAGAACGGCGGAATTTTAGTATGCCGTTACGTATTCCCTACGTTACAGGGGCTAGAGATACAGCTTGCCGTGTCTAAAGGAAGCTGTAAACAGAGTGGAACCGCGAGCCATCGTCTCTGTCAGGGAGATGATGGCTTTTTTGTATATTTTTGTATACAAAAATAAAACACAAGAGTGATATCATTTATTAGTATACTGATTTGGTATACTAATAAATGGAAATGGGGGAATTTTGACGTGGATAAACAACGCATAAAAGAAAAGATTACCAATGAATTTTATTGGTTTCACAAACATCCGGAACTTTCATTTAAAGAATACAATACGACCAGCCGGATTCGACAGGATTTGGAAGAAGCGGGGATTCGCATCTTACATCTGCCGCTGGAAACGGGCTTAGTAGCAGAATTTGGTTCCGGCAGCCATCCGATTACGGCTATTCGCTGTGATATAGATGCCTTGCCGGTTACGGAAGAAGCCGATGTAGCCTATCGGTCGGAACAGCCAGGCTGCATGCACGCCTGCGGACATGATTTTCATATTTCCGCTATTCTGGGAGCTGCCTATCTGCTGAAGCAGCGGGAACAGGAAATCCATGGCACCATTCGCGTAATTTTCCAGCCGGGAGAAGAAGGACCCAGCGGGGCTTTGAAAATTATAGAGACAGGTATTATTGATGATGTAGACGCCATATTTGGCATGCACTGCACACCGCTTTTGGAAGTAGGCAAGATGGGATTTATTGATGGCCCGGCCATGGCAGCCGTCGATGCGTTTCGGATTGTGTTTGAAGGCAAAGGCGTTCATGCAGCACATCCCAACAAAGGGGTTGATTCCATTGTTGCGGCGTCGGCTTTTGTTGGAGCAGTACAGACGGTTGTCAGCCGTAATATGGATCCCTTTGCGGCAAACTTGGTTAGCGTGACGCATATTGAAGGCGGCCATAATTGGAACGTCATTCCGAAGAGTACCTTAGTGGAAGGTACGACGCGGACAATGACAAAACAAGAACGCGTCGTGATTAAGAAGCGAGTAGAAGATATAGCGCAGTCTATTGCGCAAACTTATGGGGCACACGCAGTGGTCACATGGAAACCAGGGCCGCCGGCCTTAGCCAATGATGCATCTTGGGGTGTTTTTGCCAAACAAGTTGCAAAAGAGCATCAGTTTGAAATCGCACCGATGGAACCGTCTTTGGGCGGAGAAGATTTTGCCTTTTATTTCGAAAAGGTAAAAGGGTATTTTGTTCAAGTAGGTACAGGATTATCATATCCCAATCATAATCCCAAATTTAAAGTAGATCCGGCGGCGTTATATCCGGCAGCCTCGTATATGGCTGATTTGGCAGTACAGGCCGTGCAGAAACTGCAGAATGATAAGGAGCAGGCATAATGATTCAATTCATGGATATTAGCAAGACATTTCAAACGAAAAAAGATACGATACATGCGCTGAACCATGTTTCTCTGACGATTGACGACGGCGACGTATTCGGCATTATCGGCTTCAGCGGCGCCGGCAAATCGACATTGCTGCGCATGGTTAATGCCTTGGAAGTACCGACAACAGGCCATGTGGAAATCGATGGAAAAAATATAGATGCCCTTTCTCATAAGGAACTGCGCGGCGTACGCAAAAAAATCGGCATGGTCTTCCAGCAGTTTAATTTGCTGGAATCAAAGTCCGTATACGATAATATAGCCATTCCGCTGCGGCTGAACAAGGCAGATACAGTACAAATTCGCAATACTGTCATGAAGCTGCTGCAGTTCGTCAATTTGGAAGACAAAGCAGATGTCTATCCGGGACAGCTGTCAGGGGGACAAAAGCAGCGCGTCGGTATTGCCAGAGCGTTGGCAACCAATCCATCGATTCTGTTGTGTGATGAAGCGACGAGTGCGTTGGATCCAGAAACAACGGACAATATTTTGCAGTTGCTGGAACGAATCAATAAAGAATTACATATTACCATCTTGATTGTTACACATGAAATTCAAGTTATTCAGCACATTTGCAATAAAGTAGCCGTTATGGAACATGGACAGGTTGTAGAACACGGCTCCGTGCTGGATGTATTCAGCAATCCACAGCAGAATATTACAAAACGGTTTATTCAGTCTGTTATTCCCGATACGATTCCCGATACAGTCATAGAAAAAATACGTGCGCAAAAAGAAAATTATAAAATCGTTAAAGTGCGGTTCTTGGGAGATAAAGCAACGGACAATGTGTTGTATGAAATCAATCAAACCTTTGATGTACAAACGAATGTATTGTTTGCTTCTGTCAATGAACTGCAAAAAAATGTGCTTGGTATTTTTATCATACAGATTATTGGCACGGATACAGCGATTCAGCACGTCATGGATTATATCGACAGTAAAGGATTGCAATGGCAGGAGGTAATGATTTGATGGAAGCTACGTTAGGAGTGCCAATGTCACAAATTATATTGGCAGCAGAACAAACGGTATATATGGTATTTGTATCGTTGTGCATCGGCACGGTGCTGGCGATTATTATGTCCGTGGTATTGGTCCTGACCAATTCAGACGGTATTTTAAAAAACAAGCCGATATTTATGGCACTGAATACAGTAATAAACATTATCCGCAGCGTGCCGTTTATTATCTTGATGGTGTTTATTTTGCCGCTGACAAAAATGATTGTCGGCACGCGGATTGGGACGACAGCTGCTTTAGTGCCGCTGGTCATTTTTATCGCGCCGTACTTAACGCGTCTTTTTGAAAATTCCATATTGGAAGTCAGCAAGGGCATTATTGAAGCGGCACAGTCGATGGGGGCTTCCTACTTTGAAATTATTTGGTATTTTCTGCTTCCGGAAGCCAAAGGCTCTCTTATCTTGTCGATTACGACAGGCACTATCGGACTGATTGGCGCAACGGCTATGGCTGGCGTCATTGGCGCCGGCGGCGTTGGTGATTTGGCGCTGACCTATGGGTATGAACGGTTAAATACGCCGCTGATGCTGTTTACAGTTATTATCTTAGTTATTTTTGTACAAATCATTCAATCTATTGGCAATTATTTTGCGTATAAAACGCGAAATCATTAAATTATATTACAATTAGGCAGGGGGATAAAACAATGAAGTTAGGAAAATGGAAAAAAGCAAGTGTATTGGTGTTGGCATTGATCGTAGGAGCTGTAGCATTGGTGGGATGCGGCAGCAACTCTGCAAATACTGGGGATAAAAAAGAATTGACCTACAGTAAATCGCAGGGACCGTATTCTGATTTGTTTGAAAAAGGAATTAAGCCGATATTGGAAAAGAAAGGATACAAAGTGACAGGCAAAGACATGTCTGAATTGCTACAGGCTGATGTAGCGTTAAACGAAGGTGAAGTAGATTTTAACGTCGAACAGCATACCGCTTACATGGAAAACTTTAACGAAAAACAAGGCGGCCATTTGGTAGCGCTGACACCGATTCCGACAGTTCCGGCCGGCATATACGCTGGTTCCAAAACATCCTTGGATCAAGTAGCTGACGGCGACAGCGTAGCAGTTCCAAACGATGCAGCCAATACGGCGCGGGCCTATGCACTGCTGCAGAAAATTGGCTGGATTAAATTAAATCCGGATAAAGATTTGTCTACTGTAACACAGCAGGATATTGTAGAAAATCCGCATCATCTGAAATTTACGGAAATGAAATCGCTGACGATTCCAGGTGTACGCAACGATTTTGATTTTATCGTTATTACCGGTTCTATTGTATATAACGCCAAGATTGACCCGGCGACTGCTTTGGCTAAAGAAGATATTTTGCCGCATTTGCTGCTGCAGCTTGTAGTAGAAGATAAAAACAAAGATGCACAATGGGCTAAAGATATTGTAGCCGCGTACCATTCTGACGAATTTAAAAAATACATGCAAGAAAACAATAACGGATTGTGGTTCGTACCGGAAGATAAATAATACCCGTGTACAGACAAGCAGCCTCTGCGACCCAAAATGGTTTGGGAGCGGAGGCTGTTTTTTTGCATTTGTCAAAACCGAATTAAATAAGTACAATAAAGGAAAAGCATATACGAAGGCTGGGAACGAAATGGATAAAGAACATGTTTTTTTTGAAAATTATGCTCCGACGTGGGACCGGGACCGCAAAGAGAATAAAAAGGTGCTGCAGGCGTTGCTGCAGCTGATACAAATAAAGCCGGGAAGCCGTGTATTGGATGTTGGCTGTGGTACCGGCGTGCTGATTCCGTATGTACAGAAAGCTGTGGGGGAGACAGGTCATGTTGAAGCCTTGGACTATTCACGGCAAATGCTGGATAAAGCGAAAGAAAAGTTTGCCCATTTGCCACACGTTTCTTTTACAGAAGAAAATATTTTGAAATATGCGCTGCCGGAGAAATACTACGACGCCATTATCTGCCTTAATTTTTATCCGCACATCAGCCGGCACAGCCGTGATTTTATCAAAAAAATGAACAAGGCACTAAAGGATGGCGGCATGCTCGTCATTATGCATGACATGCCGCGGCAAAAAGTAAATACCATTCATCAAGATGGCAAAGAAAGCCAGCCGCTGCTGCCGCCGGTAGATGTACTGGAGGCCAATCTTATCAGTGCCGGATTTTCAGTGCAGATTGCAATGGATACAGCGTCGTTTTATCTTGTCAAAGTAGTCAAACGGCTGGAAATGCCGTATATTCATTATCAGGAAGAAGAAACGACAGAGGAAGCCGCTCCGGTATCCTGCCGGCAGCATACGCATCCGCACAGTCATGAGCAGACCAAAATCGTATTAAACAGGCTGGCCCGTGTCAGCGGTCATTTGGAAGCAATTCGGAGGATGGTGGAAGACGGACGAGACTGCAGCGAAGTATTGGTACAGCTGGCAGCTGTTGATTCGGCGATTGTCAGCGTCAGCAAGGTGGTTTTAAAAGACCATATAGATCACTGCATTGTCGATGCAGTCAAAGAAAATGACCTGCAGTCTGTAGAAAATTTAAAGAAAGCCATCAGTACGTTTATAAAATAACGGCATTTTATAGCCGGATGTAATGAAATTATGGTATACTTATTATATATATTGCATGCAGTAAAGGATGTGATTTCATGCAGTTTCGCGTGTTATTAGGTGATATAACGACGTGGCAGGCTGATGCGATTGTCAATTCAGCCAGTTCTAGTTTATTGGGCATGAGTGGTGCTGTAGATAATGCGATTCATCGAGCCGGCGGCATCTCTCTGACGGCAGCATGCCGTTCGCTGCAGGGATGTCATACTGGCGAAGCTAAAATGACTAAAGGATATAAATTACCGGCTAAGTTTGTCATTCATGCAGTCGGCCCTATTTGGGTAGGCGGCAAACGAAATGAAGAAGACGAATTGATTTCCTGCTACCGCAAGAGTATTCACATTGCAGAAGAAGCCAACCTGCATTATATTGCGTTTACTTCTATTAGTACGGAAGACAAGCGCTATCCGCGGCAGCGCGCAGCCAGCGCGGTAATTCCTGTTATTATGACAGACGGTACGCCGCTTACTCGTATCGACTTGGTCTGCACGGACCAAGCCATGCAGGACACGTATACGCGGGCTGCGGTTATGTTTTGGCTGCAGCATTTGAACGAAGCGCATAAAGATGAATTAGTGCCCATGGTAGAAGAAGCCATGATTTCACTGGTCATGCTGCGCATCGAATCAGACAAGCCGGACCCTATCGCCTTGGCGGAACGGGTGCGCAACATGAAGCGGGTTTTGCGGCCGTTTTTGGATATGAGCCAGCCGCGCAGCATTATGGATATTGAAAAAGCAGCCGATATGGTCATGCAGACCTATGCAGAAACGGGCAGTCAAATCAAAGAAGGCAATGGGCTGGCAGATATTCTGCCCAACTACTGCCAGGAAGAGGAGTAAGCCATGATGACAGGAACCCATGAAACCGTACTTGCCCTTACATGTCCGGCATGCCAAGGGCATGGGACATTTCAAACGTGGGATTGTATAGACGGAACAAACAGCCCGGAACTGCGCAAACGCATTTTGACGGATGAAACGTTGTTTTTTTATGAATGTCCCCATTGTCATGAATCTATTCATGTAGAAAGCCCGTGCCTGTATATTAACAGACAGGAGAAGTGGATGGTTTGGCATATTCCAGACCCCAAAGTCCCCGTGACTTCACAGGAGGTATGCAGCTTTTTGGGCGAACCGTCTTTTGATGACTATGTATGCCGGGCCGCACTGACTTGGGGTGAATGGCGGGAAAAGATTATTGAAATGGAAAGCCGCTATGATGACCGGCTTTATGAAATCATCAAGTACGGCGCGTACCAGTTGGTAAAAGAAGCGGACCGGGAAAAACTGCCGCTGGAAGCGTATCATTTGGATTATACCGATGAAACCCGGCAGAAAGAAAAGCTGTCTCTCGTTTTTATGGAACGAGAACGCAAAGGAATGGGATATACCTATGAAATTACCCCAAAAGTGCGGGAAGTAACAGAAGATATTTTTTTGCCGCTGCTGAAACGGCTTCCCAATATGAACGACAAGGGAAAATTTGAACGATTCGGGTATTCTTGGGCACAGCACATGATGACGTATGTTATGCAGGCCGCGTCCTCCGGAGAGGGAAAACATGTATATGGCCAGCTGTTGGGATTTTGGGTACAAACTTTGGGCAAAGAATTGTTTCATGCAGATATAAAAGCATAACAGCCATATGACTGTGTATGTCCTTTTATATAAGATGGTTTTCGAATATAAGGTATACTAATAGGGAATGTCTGCGTAAAAGATTATGTACGTAAAAAACGGTATCGTAAATGGGCAGTGACAAAATGAGGTAAAAAATCTCGTTTTGTTACTGCCCATAAAAAAACTCTCAGCCCTGGTGAGGTGAGAGTTGCATGCGGAATTGATTGCTGATGAATTTTTAGCTGAGCTATTTGAATGGTATATATCCCAGCGTGACAAACAGATAAAATAACGGGTATAAGATAAAAATATACAGCAGCGTTGTCGTAATGAACGGAGCCATAGCCAGATTCACGTTCAAGTTGTAGAGACGTTCGGTAATGAGCGCGTTTATGGCACAAGGACTGGCCATGATGATGACTAATGTACCCAGCAGCACGGGGTCAGACGTAAATCCCAATGCTAATACGTACGAAACTGCCGGTGTAAGGAACATTTTAATCGGTATCAGATTTAAAGTAGCGCGGCAGTACTGTTTGAGATGGGAAAAGTCGATGAGATAGCCAATCGGCAGCAGTGCCGACCAAGCGCTGATATGGACGAGGTATTGAAAAAGCTGTCCCAAAATGGCCGGACGGGGTACATGAGCGGCATACAGTCCTATACCGACGACAATAGCGATGACGGAAAGCTGATTCCAGTTGAGAAAGATGCCTTTCCAGTTGGATTTTATAAAGGAAGGTATATGGCTGCTCTGTCCGCTGTGCTGATAGTAGTATCCCATGGGGAAAAGAATAAAAAACATAACCAGGTTTTGAAAGATGCCGATAATCTGCGAATAGGCAAAGGCAATTTCTCCGTACAGCAAGTAGCCGCATAGACCGCCGAGGGCTGTCGTGTTGGACGGAATCGCCGCAATAAGATAGCTGCCGCGGTCCAGCTTGAGGGAAAAACGTTTTTGCAGACGAAGCACCAAGATGATTCCCAGTGGGAAAAAGGCATTAAAAAAAGCAAAAAAAGGCAGGGACAATAATTCTGTCCGCAAGGGCATGACCCAAAAACTGAGCAGCGTCAAAATGGTTACGATGACAATAATATTGAAGCGAATCAGGCGGTTGCACTGCTGAGAAGATACGAGCTGACGCTGTTTGAGAACGTATCCGGCGACCAATGGCAGGATGATGTCGATAAAAATATAGAGAATTCGTATACTGGCTCCATCCATCGATAAAGCCTCCTTTACGTAATATATTATTTTCGTGCAGCCCGGAAGGCATCAGCCAGTGAAAATGTCAGCGGTTCTGCCGGCTTGGTTGCGTCGATAATAGGCTGCATAATATCACGGAATTCTTCGCGTTTTTGAGACAATACATACAGTTTGGACGTATTGCGGGCATCCCAAAGCGCATCATGCATTTGGCCGTCAAAAGTTTCTCCCAGGGTGCTAACGGCTTTGTCGAGAGAAATTACCTTATCCAGCCCCAGCAAGTTGCAGTAAATCTGCTGGAAGTTTTGCCAATGATCCAGCATCCAGCGAATAGACGGGGCATTCATGTCCAGTTTTTTCAAGCGCATTTCACAAGTCAGCTGCCGCCAATCGTTTTCACTCCAGGCATACATTTCGTAATCATTTTCATTGGATTCGTTGCACCATGCCAAAAAATGAAAAAAGGCATCGTGAAAATGAGGCGAGCCTGCCAACGTTTCCATCGTAATGCCAGTCAGTTCCTGGCAGGTCGGATTCATTTCCGTTGCGTATTCCGGCAGGACATATTCTTTATACGAAGAAATTTCTTCGCCGTTTTCGTTAATTTTGACGGCGCCGATTTCGATGATTTCTCCTTTACAGATGCGGCGTGCTTCTTTATGGGCTTGTGTAATAGGATTCATTTCAAAGTCAACGAATACTGCTTTCATGAATCAAGCTCCTTTCTAAAAATATAAGTGCTGCAATATTCATAATTTTCATTATACCACAAGAAAGCGTCCAAAACCTATAGGCAGCAGGAGATTATCTATTGACAAATGAGCTGCTTTTTAGGTATACTCATAAGTAATTTCACATGTATAATTCGATGAACGAAACGAGTACATTTGTAAGGGCAGTTGCAGCGAGCCAATGACAGTGGGAGTTTGGCACCAGCCGATGAATGGAATGGATTCGGGAGAGGCGGCCTGAACGGCAGCAAGTAGGGCGCGACGGTGTATTTCCACCGCTATCAAAGAAACGTGTATCGCTTCGGCCGTACATGTAGAGCAGGACTACTACAGTCAATTTGGGTGGCACCGCGGAACTATATCATGCATACAATATAGTCTTTCGTCCCTTGGTATATCAAGGGATGAAAGGCTTTTTTTATTTGTCTGATAAGACTGAATGGAGGCACATATGCTGGAATTGCAAGACGTAACTTTTTATTATACTCGTAATGTTCCTGTGTTGGAACATATTAACGCAACCATACAAAACGGCGAATTTATTGGCTTAGGCGGCCGCAACGGCTGCGGTAAGACGACAGTAACGCGGCTGCTCATGGGGCTGGAAAAACCTGTCAGCGGCAAAATTTTTCATGACGGTGTCGATATTACCGCGCAGGATGCGGCGCAGCGGAGCCGATTTATGGGATATGTATTTCAACGGCCCGAACGGCAGATGTTCCGCCCTACCGTGCGGGAAGAAGTTGCCTACGGACCGAAGCAGTTAGGCATGAATGAGCAGGACATACAAGAAGCAGTAGCCAATGCACTGGCAGCAACCGATTTGAACGATTTGGCAGAAGCCTATCCGCCCAATCTCAACCGCGGTGAAAAACAGAGAGTGGCCATTGCTTCAGCCATTGCCATGCATACGAGCTGCATTATTTTGGATGAACCGACGAGCGGTCAGGACAGTGCTGATAAAGAACATCTCATGGAGCTGCTGACCCATCTCAACCAGCAAGGCATGACGATTCTTATTATTACGCACGACATGGATATTTTGGCCCGATACTGCCACCGTGTTCTCGTCATTGGCAATCATACCAAAGCCTTTGACGGCACGCCGCAGGAATTGTTTACGAAGCGGGATGATTTGTACGAATTGGGGCTGAGCCGGCCGGAAGCCGTGACACTGTCCATGGCGGTGCCGGATATAGGCTACTGCAAGTCCATGCAGGAATTTACGGCAGCGATGCTGAAACGATTAGGAGGGAGCCACTGATGATGAAACAATTTGTACCCGTTACGAAATTAATAGGAACCTTTGCTTTTTCTTTTTGGGCATTGGTTTTGCATACGACGGTTCCTTTAATTGTCCTCGTCGTGATTGAATTGCTTCTCTTGGCATTATGCGGCAGTTTGGGTCGCAACAGCAAAGCCGTCTGCAGTCTTGTCATCTTTGCCGTGTTTTTGGCCGCTGTGCAGCTTTTGGGCGGTGGTTCGCTGGAATCTGCGTATGTGACCGGCCTTCGCATGTTGGCTATGACTATCGTCTTTATTATTTTGCTGACGACGACGCGCCTGCAGGATTTGACGGCGTCTTTGGTCAAGCAAATCAAAATACCCTATGAATACGCTTTTATGTTTACGGCAGCGCTGCGGTTTGTTCCTGATTTTATTGCAGAAAGCAAAACCGTACAGGAAGCGCAGGCGTGCCGCGGGCTTTCTACCAAGGGAAATGTACTGAAAAAAATGATTCATTACATGAGCGTCGTACAGCCGCTGATGCTGAAATCGCTGAGCCGTTCAGAAACAATGGCTCTCAGCTTGGAGCTGCGTGGGTTTGGCAGCAATTCGCACAGCTTTATGAGCAATGTAAAACCTAAGGGCAAAGATTATGCAGTCATTCTTGTTATGGCAGCTGTCAGTTGTTTGGTCGTATACATGCGTATGCAGGGATTGGTTTAGGAGGGTATCGTATGAAAAAAGTAGCAGATATTGCAAAACTTGAATTTCATCATCGGCAGGGCGGTCAATTCCGCTGGATTACCATTACGACGCTTATGCTGGCCATTGGGACGATTTTGCATTTGGTATCGCCAAGCGTGGGCGGCGTGACGCCGAACTGGACGATTGCGACATATTGTGTAGCTATTTGTCTGACGAAACCGTCTTACAAACAGGCTTTGGGTATTGGCTTAGTAGCTGCCTTAGTCAATGTTCTGACATCTAAATCCGGTTTTCCTTATGGCAATTTGATTAGTGAACCATTAGGGGCATTGACTTGCACGTGTATTGTGAAAAATTTGGCATGGGTTCGGATTAAAGGTCATTCCTGCTTGCCTGTCCTGACAGGATTTGCAGCTACCTGCATGAGCGGCGGCGCCTTTGTCACGATTTTGAAGTTTGTCATGAATCTCCCCACGGTTGTCTATATTACGGCTATGCTGCCGCTGGTTGTCGTCATCGGCCTGCTGAATGCTGTCGTTACGCCTATTATGTATTTCCCGGCACTGCGCCTTTTTGTAGCGCGGGGCATTCTGGATTCACTGGAAGAACAGGAAGTAGCTTCCGACCACAGCATGTATGAGCTGCAGCCGACGCAGGACGGCCTGATTTCTATTGAGCATTTGACATATATCTACAACAAGCAGAAAAAGCCTGTCTTGGAAGATGTAAATTTGGCACTGCATGCAGGTGACTTCCTTGTCGTAACAGGGGAAAGCGGCAGCGGCAAAAGCTCACTGTGCATGGCCATGACTGGGGCCATCCCTCATTATTTCGGCGGCGTCATGAAAGGCATGGTATATGTGGACGGCAAGGCAACGACGCAGACGACGATTTCGGATTTAGCCAGCCGTGTTGGAGCGATGCTGGATGATTATGACAGCCAGCTCGTAGCGATGACTGTAGAAGAAGAAATTGCCTTCAGCTTGGAAAACCAAGGCGTTGCGCCGGAAAAAATTGAAGCGGCAATTACAGAAGCCTTGGAAAAAGTCAATATGACGCCGTACCGCAAACGGGCGTTGAGCAACCTTTCCGGCGGCCAGCGGCAGCGTTTGGTCATTGCCGGCGTACTGGCAACCAACCCGGATATTCTCGTGTTTGATGAACCGACATCGGCATTGGATCCGGAAGGAACCCATGATTTCTATGAACTGATTCATGAACTCAACGCCAAATACGGGCATACCATTGTCGTTATCGAACATTCGCTGGAAGCGGCTCTGCCTTATGCCAACCGGCTCGTTTTACTGGACCAGGGACGTATTCTTTGTGACAGTGATGTAGAAACGACGCTTCGCTATATGTACGACCATGATGTGTACAAAACGGCTATTCCGTCTGTATTTACCTGCCAGATGGACTTGGAAAAAGCGGGCTATCAGTTTGATGCGCCGTGGCTGACAACCGAAGCGGCTGTAGAAGCACTGCAGCGTGTATGAGGTGTACGCCATATGAATTTATTATGTATTGGTGACAGCATAACCTATGGATATGATGAAGCACCGCAGAACCGATGGGCGTATATACTGGCAAGACAGACGGGCATTCGCGTCTGTAATGAAGGCGTTTGCGGTGACACGACTGCCGGTATGCTGCAGCGTATGCAGATGATAAACCTCATGGACTATGATGCTGTGTTTGTAATGGGCGGCTCCAACGATATACTGCTGGATGAACCGTTGGAACACATCAAAGTGCATATGCAGTGTATGATGCAGCAAGTAACTGATAAGGGCAAACCGCTTTTTGTCGGTATTCCGCCATTGACAAAACGTGAAAGTGCGTTTTTTGGCTGGCAGCGAAAAGACGATGTAGAGCGGCATAATACAGTGCTGCAGACCTATAGACAGTGGCTTTTGGCACAGTGCCCGCTGTATGGAGCAGTACCGATTGATTTTTATAAACGTATTTTGGATGCGGAAGCGGCAGGGACGACTTCCTGCTATGCAGACGGCGTACATCCCAATGAAGCCGGCTATGCCATCATGGCAGAAGAAGCAGCTCAGCGCATCCAGTAGAATAGCCCCAACAAGAGCTGCAGCAGAACGCTTTTTATTATGTATTATAGATGTTCTTTCAACGTGTTTTGTTTGAAGTTTGAAAAAAGCATCATCACGCTGCAGGATGTGCACGTAAATAAAATAATATAGCAAAAAGACTGTAACAAAAATTTTGTCTTGTTACAGTCTTTTGTTATATTTCTATGTATGGGGAGTTTGCTGTGCCCGCATGGAAATCTTGCTGGCAATAAATTCGCGCAGGCCGCCGACATGGCACATCATAGAGTTCCCTGCACTGACAGGATCGTGATGAGCAATTGCATCTACGGTTTTACGGTGATAAATATACGTGTTGTTGTCGCGCAGCGCATCAGATGTCGCAATGATTGTCTTTTTTACAGACGTAATCAGAATATAGGATAAATTCATCAAAATGCGGTTGCCGCTGGCTTCGCAAATCATGCAGTGCAGTTTGATATCTTCGTCCTCATATTCTACATTGCTGCGAATGAGCCGTTCAACGAGACTGCATTGGTCCTGCAGGTCTTTGCACTGCTGCGGCGTGGCATGCAGCGCTGCCAGCATGGCGGCACGCGGTTCAATCATTGTACGCACATCCAGCAAATCAATCGCTAATTTGTCTGCGTCGTAAATGAACGTCAAACCGAGGGGATCATCCGGGACACCGCGTTTGGGAGAAATATAGGCACCGGAACCCTGCCGGATTTCTAAAATATTGCGGGCACTTAAAGTCTTGATAGCTTCGCGGATTGTCGAACGGCTTACGCCGAGACGCGTCATCAGCTCGGCTTCTGTTGGCATTTTATCGCCAGGGAGCATTTTGTTAGATGTAATATAATCGATAATGTTGTCAGCAGCTTCCGTTGCCATGGAAGGTGCTGTTTTTATTTTTGCCATACATAACGCCTCCTGTACTGAACAGCACACATCTATAGATTGTATTATATCATGGTTTATCGTCAAAACGAGATGTAAATATGATGTTATCATACGAATTAGTCATAATAGAAAACAAAACTATTTAAATTCATCATACAACAAAACAAATAATAAATTTATATTGTCAAAAAATACATAATAAGCTATAATTACGTTGAAATTCATCATACAAATAAATACAAAAGAAAATAAATATATATCAAATATCACAAATAGGTCTGATAACATGACTGCTTCTTCTAATATGTAATTGGTTACAGTAAAACATGGGAGGAAGAATATGGAGAATGTATATATTACAGAATATGATTATCCGTCTGTAGAAATTGAAAAGGCGGAACTTGCCAAAGCAGGATTTCATTTGGTGCCGACACAAAGTCATACGGCCCAAGAAATTATTCATAATTGTCATGATGCAGCCGGACTGATTGTCCAGTATGCTGAGATTTCAGCAGAAACGATAGCCGCGCTTCCCAATCTCAAAGTTATTTCTCGATACGGTGTAGGCGTGGATACCATTGATTTGGCAGCGGCAACGCAGCGGGGTATTTGTGTTGTCAATGTACCGGATTACTGTATTGATGAAGTTTCCAATCAGACATTTGCACTTATTTTTGATTGCTGGCGGCGTGTTACGTTTTTAAACAATGCCGTGCATCGGGGAATTTGGGATTATGCCATGGCAAAGCCCATACCTAGACTGCGGGGCCGCAAACTGGGCTTAGTGGGATTTGGCAAAATTGCCCGCGAAGTGGCTATCAAAGCCAGTGCATTTGGTTTGGATATTGTTGCCTACGATCCCTTTGTCAAGCCGGAAGCGATGCGGGCTTTGGGCGTATCCTATCAGCCGCTGCAGCAGCTGCTGCGCGAATCGGATATTGTATCGGTTCATGCCCCCATGTCGCGTGAAAATTATCATCTGATTAGTGAAGATGAGTTGGCATTGATGAAATCAACGGCCATTTTGATTAATACATCCCGCGGTGCCTTAGTAGATGAAATGGCATTGTGCCGCGCATTGAAAACACATCAAATTGCCGGAGCCGGCTTGGATGTATTGGAAAAAGAACCCATTCAAGCAGATAATCCGCTGCTGGGGATGGACCATGTGGTTTTGACTCCTCATATTTCTTGGTATTCGGAAGAAGCCGACAGAGAATTGAAAACCAAAGTTGCCATGGGCGTGATTGAAGTGCTTCATGGCCGTGTCCCTACATATCTGGTTAATAAAGACGTATTGGCTCATGTGTCACTGCGTTAATATTATATAGCTATTATTCATTATATGTATTAGAGAGAGTTTTTAGGAGGTATTATTATGGATATTCGTTATTCTACTAATCCGGAAGATTTCAAGAAGTATACGACGGCAGACATTCGTAAAGAATTCTTGATTGAAACGTTGTTCCGTCCGGATGAAGTAATTGCTACGTATTCGCACGTAGACCGCATGGTTGCCGTAGGCTGCATGCCTGTCAATGAAGTAGTTCCTATTGATAAAGGCATTGACTGCTGGGCAAACTTTGGCACGCACTATTTCTTGGAACGCCGCGAAGTCGGCATTTTCAATGTCGGTACAGGCAGCGGCAAAATCGTTGCAGACGGCACGACATACGAAATGGGTCCTAAAGACTGTTTGTATATCACCATGGGTACGAAAGAAGTCACCTTTGCATCCGATGATGCTAAAAATCCGGCTAAATACTATATGGTTTCTGCACCGGCTCACAAAGCCTGCCAGACCAAATTTATTTCCATTAAAGATGCCAACAAACGTCCCTGCGGCGAAGTCGCATTGTGCAATAAACGTGTTATCAATCAGTTCATCCATCCGGATGTAGTAGAAACATGCCAGCTTTGCATGGGCTTGACTGCTTTGGATGAAGGCAGTGTATGGAACAGCATGCCGCCGCATACGCATGAACGCCGCATGGAAATCTACTACTATTTTGAAATTCCTGAAGACCAGGCTGTATTCCATATTATGGGCCAGGAACAGGAAACACGCCATATCGTTATGCATAATGAACAAGCGGTTATCAGCCCGTCTTGGAGCATGCACTGCGGCTGCGGCACACATAATTACACCTTTATTTGGGCTATGGGCGGCGAAAACAAAGAATTTGACGACATGGACCATATTGAAATCAAAAACATGAAATAATATAAAAACAGTTGGAGGATTACTCACATGCATATTTTACAAGCAGTAAAAAAAGTACCGGGCGGCCTCATGTTGGTACCGCTTCTTCTCGGCGCATTATGCCATACGTTTACGCCGGAAGCCGGTAAATATTTTGGCTCTTTTACGAATGGCTTGATTAGCGGTACCGTACCTATTTTGTCTGTATGGTTCTTCTGCATGGGTGCCAGCATTAACTATAAAAATGCCGGTTTAGTTATTCGTAAATCAGGTACTATCGTAGTTACCAAAATTTTAGTAGCATGGATTGTCGGCTTTATCTGCGTACAGTTTATGCCCAGACAGGGTATGATTGAAACAGGTTTCTTTGCAGGCCTTTCTACGCTGGCTATTGTTACTTCTATGGATATGACAAACGGCGGTTTGTATGCTTCTTTGATGCAGCAGTACGGTTCCAAAGAAGAAGCCGGTGCCTTTGTTTTGACATCTATTGAATCCGGCCCGTTAGTTACCATGATGATTTTGGGTTCTACCGGTGCAGCTCATTTTGAACCGCATCTCTTTGTCGGTGCTGTACTGCCGTTCCTCATTGGTTTTGTACTCGGCAACTTGGATCCGGAACTCCGTGATTTCTTTACACCGGCTGGCACGATTATGATTCCGTTCTTTGCATTTGCTCTTGGCAACACCATTAACTTGGCTGTTATTGGACAGACAGGTTTGTTGGGTATCGTCCTTGGCCTTGGTGTTATTGTCGTTACCGGCATTCCTCTTATCCTTGCTGATAAATTTGTTGGCGGCGGTCATGGCGGCGCAGGTTTGGCTGCATCCAGTACGGCTGGCGCAGCGGTTACCAACCCGATGATTGTTGGCCAGATGCTTCCGGAATTTCAGCCGATTGTCCCGGCAGCAACAGCGTTGGTAGCTACGTGTGTCGTAGTTACATCTATTGTGGTTCCTATTATTACTGCTTTTTGGTGCAAACGGTTCGGCGCTATGTCCGGCGACGACAACGTAGCAGCCTAAGAAAACGCAGGTATTCATTGCAGGAGGTATTGTAATGAGTTATTTAGATCAATTTTCATTAGCCGGAAAAGTTGCCCTCGTTACCGGCGGTTCCTACGGCATTGGTTTTGCGATTGCCAGTGCTCTTGCCAAAGCAGGTGCAAAGATTGCTTTCAACTGCCGCAGCAAAGAACATTTAGCCCAGGCAATGAAAGATTATGAAGCAGCTGGCATTGAAGCTCACGGCTATATTTGCGATGTGACAGAAGAAGACAAGGTACAGGCGTTAGTAGCTGAAATCGAAAAAACGCTGGGAACGATTGATATTCTTGTCAACAACGCAGGCATTATCAAACGGATTCCGATGTGTGACATGAAAGTAGAAGAATTCCGCCAAGTAGTAGACATTGACTTGGTAGCTCCTTTCATTGTTTCTAAAGCCGTTATTCCCGGCATGATAAAAAAAGGACATGGCAAAATCATCAATATTTGTTCTATGATGAGCGAATTGGGCCGTGAAACTGTATCTGCATATGCTGCAGCCAAAGGCGGACTCAAGATGCTGACCCGTAATATTTGCTCTGAATTTGGCAGTGCCAATATTCAATGCAATGGCATTGGGCCTGGCTATATCGCCACACCGCAGACTGCGCCGCTTAGAGAAACGCAGCCTGATGGTTCCCGTCATCCCTTTGACAAATTTATCGTTTCCAAAACACCGGCAGGCCGCTGGGGTGAAACGAAAGATTTAGAAGGCCCGGCTGTATTTTTAGCATCTGATGCCTCTGATTTTGTCAATGGACAAATCTTGTATGTAGACGGCGGTATCTTAGCTTATATTGGCAAACAGCCGTAAGAATACAATCTTAGTATAAAATAGGCACGCAGGAAACTGACGTGCCTGTTTTTCCATAATAGTGAAAGGTGGATATGACTATGAAATCTGGTTTGATTTTAGCAGGAGAACCGATGGGTCTTCTGATTGCGCAAAGTGAAGGTTCGTTGGATAGTGTAAGCGGTTACGATTTGGCCGTAGCAGGTGCTGAATTTAATGTGGCTGTCGGCGTAGCTCGTTTGGGTCATCGTGTAACCTATATGACAAAATTAGGCAAAGACCCGTTTGGTCAGCGGATTATTCATGTCTTGGATGACAATAAAATCGGTAATGAATTTGTAGCTTGGAGCGATGAAAAGAAAACAGGCTTTATGCTCAAAAGCCGCGTCAGTGTCGGCGATCCGGCTATTTTCTATTTCCGTGCCGGTTCTGCCGCTTCTACCTTGTCTGTTGACGACGTAGAAAAAATCCATTTTGAAGATTATTCACACATTCATTTGACAGGTATTTTACCGGCATTGACAGAAACGACGCGTACAGCTGTCAACCTTATGTTTGATAAAGCCCGCCAGGCTGGTCTTTTAATCAGTTTTGACCCCAATCTTCGTCCGCAGCTTTGGCCGAGCCAAGAAGTAATGGTTCAGTCTATCAATGAAATGGCTGCCAAAGCAGATATTGTACTGCCGGGTACAGCTGAAGGAAAAATTTTGATGGGCAGTGAAGATCCCAAAGCAATCAATGATTTTTATCTGAAAAACGGCGCTAAGATTGTTATTACAAAATGCGGCGGCGACGGTGCTTTTGTATCTACGAAGGATGAATCGTACATGGTTCCGGGCTTTAAAGTAGATAAAGTAGTTGATACAGTAGGTGCCGGCGATGGCTTTGCTGCCGGAGTCATTACAGGACTGATGGAAGGACTGCCTCTTAAAGAAGCTGTCCGCCGCGGCAACGCGATTGGTGCTATTCAGGTTACCAGCCGTGGAGATAACGAAGGACTGCCGTATCCAGAACAATTAAAAGCATTTATGGAAAAATAAGGAGATAGATTTCATGATTAGTGAAAATATGAAGACAATATTTGAAATTGGCTTGGTTCCTTTGGTCGTATTGGATGACGCAGCCGATGCTGTTCCTTTTGGCCAGGCACTCGTCGATGGCGGCATTCCCGTTGCAGAAGTTACATTTCGGACAGATGCCTGCTTGGATATTATCAAAGCCATGTCGCAGCATGTACCGGGTTTGATTGTCGGCGCAGGAACAGTACACACGGTACAGCAGGCGAAAGATGCTGTAGCTGCCGGCGCGACGTTCATTGTAACACCGGCATTTAATCCGGCTGTTACTGAATGGTGCGTTACCAACCATGTCGATATTATTCCGGGGACCGTATCACCGGCAGATATTGAAGCAGCCAGCGGTTTTGGCTTGGAAGTATGCAAATTCTTCCCAGCTGCTGCCTATGGCGGTACGAAAACGCTGAAAGCATTGGCAGGACCTTTTGCCAACATCAAATTTATGCCGACTGGCGGCGTCAATTTTGACAACATGAATGAATATTTGGATTTGCCAAACGTAGCAGCTATTGGCGGCAGCTTTATGACGCCGTCTGCTATGGTCAAAAACAAAGACTGGGCAGGCATTACGGCGACATGCCAGAACGTAGTTAAACATATGCTGGGATTCTCGCTGGGACATGTAGGACTGCATGTGCCGGGACGCGCAGAAGCCGAAGCCGTAACGGATGGACTGTGCCGCTTGATGGCACAAGATAAAATCCCAGGTGCAGACAACTTCTTTGCCGGTTCTGTCGCTGAAATCTGCGACCATGAAATGCCGGGAGAAAAAGGCCATATCTGCATTGATACACGGGATATGGAACGGTCCTTGGCATATTACAAACGCCAAGGCATAGAAATAGATAAGGAACATTGCTTCTACGATGAAAAAGGCGTATTAAAAGTAGCCTTCTTAAAAGAAATAGTCGGCGGATTTTCCATTCATTTACATCGTAAATAAAGAAAAATAAAAACACTGTTATGGTAGCAGATACCAATTAAAATGGTACTGTATCATGACAGTGTTTTTTTTATATTGTATTTATGGATGTATCATACGATTCGATCTTGTATTTGGCTTGCAGCAATAAACGTTTTGCAAGCTCTTTTTTTTCTTCTGTAGCTCTGAACAACGGCATACTAATACTCATAGCATAATTATGGGTATGAGTTAATACAATCGGAGTAGCAAAACAGCAAAGTTGATAAGAAACTTCTTCTTGTTCAATAGCAATATGCGTTTGCTTAACAGATTGCAGTTGTTTGTACAGTACATGTAAATCTGTAATGGTATTGGAGGTTTGTTTGACAAGGGGAGCGGGATATAAGGCTTGTAATTGGGAAAAAGTATATTCGCAAAGCAGTGCTTTTCCCAATGCCGTACAATATGCAGGCAGTTTTTTCCCAATATGAGAAATAATTTTTATCGTTTGTGTTATAGCAGCTTCTTCTTTTAATATATACAACACGTCAGGACCATCAAGAACACCTAAGTGACATATTTCATTTATTTCGCTGGTAATATCTTTCATAATAGATTTTATATACGGAAGTAATGTCTTTTCATGTTCATAGGCAGCACCAATACAATATGATGCAATACCGATAAAATACAATTTCGAATTATCTTGAAGCTGTAAAAATTTTTCTTGTATCATTTCTTGTAAAATTGGGGAAAGAGTACTTTTAGGTATATGTAAAAATTCTGTAATTTGTGTAAGTGATAGTCCTTCCGGATGGGCAGCGAGAAGTGTCAAAATGCGTAAAACACGTTCTGTTGGTTTATGAGTCAATGCAAAAACCTCCTATTATATTATTTCAATTATAGCAAATTTAGTGAAAATAGGGAAATTATAAATTTTGCATAGTAGATACAGAATGATGATAAAAAAAAATAGTGCTATTCTTGATTTTTGGTTTGTTGATTGTTATAATTTAGACATAAAGTTCGTAAATGCGTTTACAGATACGTATATACGAATAAAAGAGAAAAAACATATACCAAAAGGAGGACAATACGTATGTCTATTGAGAATTTGTATTCAAATGAAAACCCGTCTTTGTATCAAGCTAGAACACATGCAGATGGTCCATGCGGAACATTGCCATTGACAGATGAAGCATTGAAAACTTTACCAAGTGGTAATATTTTTGGCATGACGATTAATGCTGGAATGGGATGGAATCCGGAAAACTTGGCGAATGGTGATGTCATGATTATAGGTACTAAGGGGGGAATGCGTGCGGATGATGGCCGGACTATTGCTGTAGGATTACACCCAGGTCATTTTGAATTAGGGGATTTAATGGGAGAGGCAGCGGACACATTAAAAGAAATGGGTTATGTTCCTCATGCAGCTTTTGTTTCAGATCCGTGTGATGGACGTACACAAGGGACAACGGGCATGTTTGATTCGCTGCCATATCGCAATGATGCATCTATGGTTATGCGCCGATTGATTCGGTCGCTTCCAACAAGAAAAGCCGTTATTGGCGTCGCTTCTTGTGATAAAGGTTTGCCGGCTATGATGATGGCATTAGCAAACATGCATGATTTACCCACGATTATTATTCCTGGCGGTGCAACATTAATGCCCAATAAAGGTGAAGATTTGGGAACGATACAGACAATTAGCGTTCGATATGCCAACGGAGAACTTTCTTATAATGATGCTGTTAATTTGGGGTGTCGCGCCTGTGCAAGTGCTGGCGGCGGCTGTCAATTTTTGGGAACAGCAGGAACATCACAAGTAGTAGCAGAAGGACTGGGACTTGCATTAACTCATTCTGCTTTGGCACCTTCAGGCGAAGCCATCTGGAAAAATATAGCAGTTAAATCTGCAGTAGCAGCAATGGAAATGTATAAAAAAGGTATTACAACGAAAGATGTTATTACAGATCGTGCTATTGAAAATGCTATGGTTATCCATGCTGCTTTTGGCGGCTCGACTAATTTGTTATTACACTTACCGGCGATTGCTTTTGCTGGCGGATGCCATGTACCTACGGTTCATGATTGGACACGTATTAATAAAGAAGTTCCCCGCTTGGTCAGCGTTTTGCCAATTGGACCTGTTAATTATCCAACGGTAGATGTATTTATGGCTGGCGGTGTTCCGGAAGTTATGCTGCATTTGCGTAAATTGGGATTGTTGCATGAAGATGTTATGACAGTAACTGGCAGTACATTAGGTGAAAATTTGGATTGGTGGGAACAATCTGAACGCCGAAGTGCTTGTCAAAAACGCCTAAAAGAATTAGATCATTTGAATGTAGAAGATGTTATTTTTAGTCCCAAGCAGGCTAAAGAACGCGGTATAGGGTCTACTGTTACATTCCCAACAGGAAATATCGCTCCGGAAGGATCTGTTGTCAAATCTACTGCAATTGACCCGTCTGTTATTGATGACGATCATGTTTTTCGTCATACAGCCAAGGTAAAGGTATTTACATCTGAAAAAGAAGCAATTACTGCTTTGAAGCATGATGGAGTACAGGCTGGCGATATTATGATTGTTATGGGAGGAGGCCCCTTAGGAACTGGCATGGAAGAAACATATCAGCTGACATCGGCACTGAAACATCTATCTTTTGGCAAACATGTATCGTTGATTACGGATGCCAGATTTTCTGGTGTATCCACTGGGGCATGCTTTGGTCATGTAGGTCCGGAAGCATTAGCTGGAGGTCCTATTGGAAAATTACGTGATGGAGATATTGTAGAAATTATTGTAGATACTGTGAAATTAGAAGGCAGTTTAAACTTTATCGGTACAGAAGATAATCCGCTTACATATGAAGAAGGTGCCAAAGTATTAGCTGCACGTGAAACCAATCCCAATGTACATCCCGATGATGATTTACCTGATGATACCCGTCTTTGGGCAGCCCTTCAAAATGCAAGCGGCGGCACTTGGAAAGGCACTGTATATGATGTAGATGCTATTATCAAGGTATTGGATGCAGGTAAAAAAGCACTAGAAAAAGAAGAAAAATAGGGAGGGAAAGAATATGCCGTTACTTATTACTGCGTTGGCAGTAGTACTGTTAATTGTTCTGATTTCTAAGTTTAAGATGAACACCTTTGTGGCCCTTCTAGTTGTGTCCGTTGTTGCAGCTGTCAGCTTCGGAATTCCCTTGGTAAAAATTGCTGATTTACTGGAAAAAGGGATTGGCGGCACATTAGGTCATATTGCACTAATTTTTGGCTTAGGTGCGATGTTGGGTAAATTAGTTGCTAATGCCGGCGGCGCGCAACGTATTTCGCTGTCTCTTGTTCAGGCATTTGGTGCAAAGAAAATCCAGTGGGCTGTTTTAGTTGCATCGTTTGTCGTTGGTATTGCCATGTTCTTTGAAGTGGGATTAGTACTGCTTATGCCTATCATCATTTCTATTGCTAAGGAAATGAAAGTAACGCCTATTTATTTAGGTATACCGATGATAGCCGCCTTACTCTCTGCGCATTGTTTTTTGCCTCCCCATCCGGGACCGGTAGTTATTGCTGGAGAATATGGTGCAGATATAGGTAATGTGCTGCTCTATGGGATTATAGTAGCTATTCCGACAGTTATTATTGCAGGACCATTATTTACAAAATTTGCAAAAAAAATAGTACCGAGTGCCTTTGAAAAAATGGGTGATATTACAGTTCTTGGTAAACAACGTACTTTTACAGATGATGAAATGCCTGGATTTGGAGTCAGTTTATTTACGACAATGCTTCCGGTTATTTTAATGGTTACTGCGACAATTTGTTCGATGATTAGTGATTTTATCAATCTTTCCGGCAGTGCATTATTTACCTTTATTGAATTTATTGGTAAACCGGGGATTGCTATGATTATTTCTATCTTGGTAGCCATGTACACAATGGGGGTACAACGAAAAATTCCTGTCAAAGATGTTATGAATTCTTGTGCATCTTCCATTGCGGCTATTGGTATGATGTTGCTGATTATTGGCGGCGGCGGTGCTTTTAAGCAGGTACTGATTGATGGAGGTGTGGGACAGTACATATCTCTGTTATTTGCAGGAACAACTGTGTCACCGATTATTTTAGCTTGGGGTGTTGCTGCTATTTTGCGAGTTTCCCTTGGTTCGGCAACCGTTGCGGCTATTTCGACATCCGGATTGGTCATTCCATTGTTAAGTGCTTATGATGTGAATTTAGCTCTTATAACCTTAGCAACTGGGGCAGGAAGTACGATTGGTTCCCATGTAAATGATGCAGCTTTTTGGATGGTCAAAGAGTATTTTGGCTTGTCTATAAAAGAAACATTTTTTACTTGGACATTGATGTCAACAGTACAAGCTGTTTGCGGTTTAGTTTTTATTTTGTTATTGAGTATGGCTGTCTAAAAAGGTGAAGAAAAAGATGGGACAATATGACAATAAAAAAGACAGTAAAAAAAACTGCCTATTGTATGAGTCTGCCACAACCGATACAAGCATGTCTTTGTCCTGTCTTTGCTCTATTATATCATAATATAGACAGTAGAATCGAATTATTGATGAGATTTTTTATGAAAGGTCGTTGACAAACATGAAATTACAAGGCGTATATACCCCGATTATTACGATAATGAAAGAGGATGGCTCCATTGATATGACTAATATGGAAAAACATATTAATCATTTATGTGAAGCTGGTATTAATGGGATTTTGTTTTTTGGCAGTTTAGGTGAGTTTTATGCCTGCTCTATGGAAGAAAAGAAAGCAGTTATTGATATGGCTGTTAGGGTCATCAACCATAGAGCAACTATGATTGTTGGCGTAGGTGGTACGGCATTACAAAATGTGTTGGAATTAGCACAGTATGCTCAAAAAGCTGGCGCAGATGCTATCAATGTTGTTTCGCCATTTTATTTTGGGCCGACGGAAGAAGGAGCTATAACGTATTTTGGTAAAATTGCTGAAGCAATTTCACTGCCGATTCAATTGTACAATTTTCCAGATCGCGTCGGTGCTGATTTAACGCCAAAGGTTGTTGCGGCGTTAGCTGCAAAATATCCGAATATCATAGGTGTAAAGGATACAGTAGATAATATTAGTCATACCCGAAAAGTAATTGCAGCTGTTAAAGCAGTGCGTCCTGATTTTTCTGTACTTTCCGGTTTCGATGAATATTATTTAGTTAACAGAGCGTCTGGCGGTGATGGAGTCCTTTGTGGTTTAACAAATGTTATTCCGGAAATTTTCGTTGCATATCATAAAGCGTATGAAACAAAAGATTTTGCAACAACGGAAAAATATGCTCAAGTTATTTCTAAGCTGATGTCTTTGTATGAGGTTACAGGATTATTTATTACGGCTATTAAGGCAGCTGTCAAAGTGCAGGGATTAAATATATCTACCTATACTCGAGAACCGGGTATGCCTATTACGGCTGCAGCATATCAGCAAGTACAGTATATTCTGCAAAATGTAAAAGAAACATATCAGATATAAGTTGGATTTTGTTAAAAAACTTCCGCGCTCCTAGGAACCGGAAGTTTTTTTATGTCTAGTTTATATTGCTGTCAGCGGCAGCGTGGTTTCGTTTGGTGTCAAATCGTTGCTTATTATGCATAATACCGTATAATTTATGCGTAAATTATTGTTGACAGAAATTGAGCACAAAGATATATTATATAATAAATATCCATATTTTCGATGCATACATACTGCAGTGCAAGCATGTATGCAGTGTGCCAGTGGGCTTATAATACGAAATATTTTTTATCTGTCAGGCAATAGGAGGTGTACAGTATGACAAGATTTACATTACCGCGTGATATTTATTATGGTGCAGGCGCAATCCATGCGCTGAAAGGGCTGAAAGAGCACAAGAAAGCAATGATTTTTACGGGCGGCAATTCTATGCGGCGCGGCGGTTTTTTGCTGAAAGTAGAAGGCATACTGCAGGACATCGGCATAGAAACACGGATTTTTGAAGGCATTGAACCAGATCCGTCGATTGAAACGGTATTTCGCGGGGCTAAAGCGATGCGGGCTTTTGAGCCGGATGTCATTGTGGCGATTGGCGGCGGTTCTTCTATTGATGCGGCTAAGGTGATGTGGGTGTTTTATGAGCATCCGGAAAAAACATTTGATGATATAAAAGAGCCGTTTACCATGCCGCCGCTGCGCAGGAAAGCCATTTTTATAGCCATTCCTTCTACCAGTGGAACAGCTACAGAAGTTACGGCTTTTTCTGTCATCACAGATTATAAAACCAATATTAAATATCCGCTGGCAGATTTTGAAATCGTTCCGGATATAGCTGTTCTGGATACGGACCTTCCCATGACAATGCCTCAAAAACTGACGGCTCATACCGGCATGGATGCGTTGACGCATGCTGTGGAAGCCTATGTGGCTACAGCGCACAGCCAGTTTTCCGATGCGCTGGCACTGCAGGCTATCAGTGATGTATATAATAACATAGTTTTTAGCTATTATGGAGACAAACAAGCACGCGAAAAGATGCATATTGCTCAGTGTCTTGCCGGCATGGCTTTTTCAAATGCCTTATTGGGGATTGCCCATAGTCTGGCGCATAAAACAGGAGCTGTTTTTCATATCCCGCACGGTTGCTGCAATGCGATTCTGCTGCCGCCGGTTATCGAGTTTAATGCCAAAGTATGCGGCAGCCGCTACGCGGCAATTGCTCGTCATTTGGGTCTGCCGGGCAGAACCGATGAGCAGCTTACACAGGCCTTGGTAGATTCTATTAAGCAGCTGAATCAGAAACTGCATATTGCCCAGACCTATAAAGAAAACGGCGTTAGTGAAGACATGCTGAAAGACCACGCCGATGCTATTGCGGCGAACGCGGTGCTGGATCCCTGCACGAATTCCAATCCGCGTCAGATTGATGCAGAGCAGATGAAACATATATTGCTGTGCGCGTACGATGGCACACCGGCTGTATTTTAGTTTTTGGTAAAAGGGCTGCGGCCTGTTGAAAATAACACTTCGTGAAGCAGGTGTAAAAGCAACTGCAACAGGAAGAGGCTGCAACGAAATGGGTTTTTTAGCTGATTTTGTTGCAGCCCTTTTGTTTTGCGTTCGTTCAGTGGGATGTACGTTTTAAAAGAACATGTCTGCAGCCAATCCTGCTGAAGCATATACGGGTCACAATGTTGTGAATGAGGCTTCGTTTCCGTGCTTTTGGATTAAACGCATTAAATCGTCTGCCTGCATCCAGACGGTAGCTGTGTTGTCATTGGGATGGACACCGATTTTGTTTCCTGCAAACTCCGAGTCCAGGTAGAAATGCACGTGATGCGCCGTATCGTTTAGAATGCCTAAGGGCGTAACCGAACCGGGCAAAAGCCCCATGATAGCCAGCAGGTCATCGGCAGAGGCAAAGGAAAGAGGGCGCAGACCGTGCTGCTTCCGAAATTCTTTCAAATTTATCCGCTTGGTGCCTTTTACCGTAATCAGATAGTAGTTGCGCTTTTTGTCATCCCAAACAAACAGATTTTTTGCGTTCCATTCGGGATAGGGAAGTTCTACAGAATCCAGTTCATCCATGTTGAATACGGCTTTGTGTTCCGTTTTTTCGTATGGAATATTTTGTTCAATCAGGTATTGATACGTTTCCTCTTTATTCAAGCGGCGTTCCTCCTCAGCATTGGATGTATTGAATTGAGTATATCATACTCCGTGATGAAAAGACACGCTGTTTTATATACATCCAGTTGTAACGGCAGCGGATTTTTGGTGAGGAAGGGAAAATTGTACGGATTTTGCAACAAAACCTATGGTATAATAAAGCATATTGACAACTGAGGTGAACGGTATGAGTGAATCTATATATGGAAAATACAAACCGGCTGTGCAGGCTGTCATGGACGGCCTTGTTGCAGCGATTCAGGACTATAGCGACCGCATCAAGCAGCAGGAAGGGGAAGCGGCGTATGAGCATTTGATTTACCGCATCAAAAGTGAAGACAGCATGCTGGAAAAATGTACCCGCAAAGGACTGCCGCAGACAGCGTATTCGGCACTGCACGATATTCGTGATGCGATTGGACTGCGTATTGTTTGTTGTTTTTTGGATGATATTTACCGCAATATCAAGGCGATTGCCGCGATTCCTGGCGTGCGTATCGTCGAAGAAAAAGATTATATTCAGCATGTCAAACCCAATGGGTACCGCAGCTATCATCTGATTATTGAAGCAGAAGCCCCGTATGAAGATGTTACGGGGGCAAATCCGGGCCATTTTTTTGCTGAAATACAGTTGCGGACGATTGCCATGGATTCGTGGGCAAGCTTGGAACATCAAATGAAGTATAAGCATGATATCCATAATCCGGAAATGATTGTCCGAGAATTAAAACGATGTGCTGATGAATTAGCGGCGTGTGATGTGTCCATGCAGACGATTCGCAATTTGATACATGCCGATAACGGATAAAAAGGAGCAGCATATGAAATTACTATTAGCAGAAGATGAAAAGGCCATGTCCATGGCATTGGTAGCGGTGTTGGAACATTCAGGGTATGAAGTAGATGCTGTCTATGACGGCATGGCTGCTGTAGAAAAAGGCAGCAGCAACACCTATGACTGCATGATTTTTGATATTATGATGCCCAAATTGGATGGCATCGGCGCGTTGAAAAAACTGCGCAGCAGCGGCGATACGACGCCGGTCATTATGCTGACGGCAAAAGCCGAAGTAGATGACCGTATTACCGGGCTGGATGCCGGTGCAGACGACTATCTGACGAAACCTTTTGCGATGGCAGAGCTGCTGGCGCGCATCCGGTCCATGACACGGCGTTCGACGACGTTTACGCCGACCAAACTGACTGCCGGAAACGTATCGCTGGATGTGGAAGAACAGGAATTGTCTTGTCAAAATGCGATTCGTTTGGCAAATAAAGAAACGAAACTCATGAAATTTTTCATGCTCAATATGGGCAAATCCGTATCGACAGAAACGATTTTTTCCCATGTATGGAAGGATGAAGAGGATGTGACAGAAGACATTGTCTGGATTTATGTGTCCTATTTGCGGGAAAAATTGACGGCTATTCAGGCGGACATTCAAATTATCGGCGAAAAGAATGGCACTTTTTTGCTGCAGGCAAAAGAAAGGGAAGCATAGCCTATGAATATGGTCAAAAAGCTTCGCCGAAAATTTATTCTGATTGCTACAGTAGGCGTCGTCATTATTGTTGTCGGTGCATTGGGGCTGATTAATGCTATTACATATACGCGTATGGAATCACAGGTCATGTCGGTACTGACATATATTTGCCATAATGACGGCCATTTGCCCCAAAAAGTTAATTCTTCCAACAAGAGCTGGTTTGACGAGCCGTCTTGGACAGAAGACACACCGGAGTTTTCTTATCAAGTGCGGTTTTTCAGTGTATTAGTGGACAGCAATGGCTACGCCAAAAATATTAATATTAAAAATATTGCGTCATTTTCAGAAAATGAGGCGATTGAATATGCCCGCACGACGGTACAGGAATCTGTTGAAGACAATACGATGCAGGGATTTTTTAAAAAAGAACGGGCTACGTATGCGTATATGATTCAGCCCCATCAGGATGGGTCCTATTTGATTGCCGTGTTGGACTGTACGCGCGATATGGCGGCAGTCAATTCGTTTTTGCGAAATTCCCTGTGGTTTGGCTTGGTTTGCATTATATTATATGTTCTTATATTGGCAGCTTTATGCAATTTGGCAATTCAGCCGTTTGTACGCAATATGGAAAGCCAAAAACGATTTATTACCAACGCCGGCCATGAATTAAAGACCCCGATTGCTATTATTTCTGCCAATACAGAAGCATTGGAATTGATTAGCGGCAAAAGTGAATGGACAGAAAATATTCTAAAGCAGGTCCAGAGGCTGTCTAAGCTGATTAATGATTTGATTGTCTTGTCTAAAATGAGTGAAGGAAAACAGACAATGGTTTGGGAAGACGTGAATGTATCAGACATGGCGGACAGCATTGCTAAGTCGTTTCAGACTATGGTTGATGATCAGAAAAAACATTTAATTTGCCGCATTGAACCGCAGGTTTCTGTTCGTTCAGATGCCAAACGGCTCTATACACTCATTAATATTTTTGTAGACAACGCAGTAAAATACTGCGATGAGGACGGTACGATTACCGTTGCCGTGACACCGGCTAAGAAACATAAAGGGGCAGTCATTGCCGTTGCCAATACGTACGTGGATGGTGCGAACATGGACTTCTCCCATTTTTTTGAACGGTTTTATCGCGGCGATGAATCGCACAACAGCCAAAAATCCGGCTATGGCATAGGCTTGTCGATGGCAGAAGAATTGGCACAGTTGTTAAAAGGAACGATTCATGTCGATTATAAAGAACATACCATTATTTTTACGATACAGATTCACTAAAAAGCAAGCGGCCTGCAGGCTGCCATATACGGAACGGAATAAGAAGTCTTTGAAAAGTCAGGGCTATGCCTGATGTTTCAAAAGGCTTCTTTTTTTTTGAGTACATCATGATATATATGCACTTTCGGCATAAGATGGTATGCAAATAGACAAATTGAGAATAAGATGAACGTTTTACTTGAAACTCTCTTGCACAGGACTTTGTTTTCAGTTATAATATAAATAACAAATAGTCATGGTAAGTATGAAAATTAAGTCTAACATAAAGAAGCGGTAAGAAATAAACACCTGTTTCTTTTATAAAAGAAAGTTTTTGAGTGGGATTCATTAGGAATGAAAAGCCACCGATAAAAAGAGGTGCATGTACATGGGAAGGGATTGGATAGATGCAGCTCGGTTGACTGTAATCGTAGGACATTTTGGCAGCGGCAAAACAGAAGTGGCTGTCAATATGGCTATAGAGCTGGGAAAACGAGGTTATGTTTTTTCTCTGGCTGATTTGGATGTCGTTGACCCATATTTTCGTTCACGAGACTGCAAACGCACATTAGAACAAGCAGGCGGCCGGCTGATTGCCAGCTCGCAGGCACATATGGATGCCGATTTGCCGTCTATGCCTCCGGATGTATGTGTACTGTTTGATAATCCGACTATGTACGGTGTACTGGATATTGGCGGAGATCCGTCAGGTGCACGGGTTTTGGCAAGGTATCGGCAGCAGCTGCTGGATTGTAAAGCCAGAGTTTTGTGTGTAGTCAATGGCAACAGGCCGTTATCGGATACGCCGGAAAAAGCTGTATCGTACATCAAGCGCATAGAAAAAGCAGCTGGCATGTCTATTGATGGTCTAATTAATAACACACATTGTTGTCAGTTGACAGAGTTGGACGATATCCGGCAAGGCGCGGCTTTGACGGAAAAGGTATCGGTATGTACCGGAATTCCTGTTGTCTGCCATGCCGTATCAGAAAAGCTGGCAGCACAGGCTTCGGAAATTATACATCCAGTGTTTCCTATCAAATTGTATATGAAAAAGCCTTGGGAGTGAGCAATGTAGCAGAAAGGAGCGTTTGTATATGGCAATGCATTTGACCTTTAGAAAAGAACGGTGTAAAGGATGCGGCTTGTGTATCACTGTTTGTCCCAAACAGATTTTGGCGTTGGAAGAAGGAACAAATATCAAAGGGTATCGGCCAGCATCATGTACAGATGAATCGTTGTGTATTGGATGTGCAAGTTGTGCAAGAATTTGTCCGGATTCGATTATTACGATTGAAAAAGACGACTGAGAAAAGGAGTGAACTTTTCTATGAAACGAGAAATTTGGAAGGGCAGTGAAGCTATTGCTGAAGCCGCTATTCGTGCCGGCTGTCGTGGATTTTTTGGATATCCGATTACTCCGCAGAATGAAATTCCTGAATATATGTCTTTAAAAATGCCTCAGGCGGGAGGCGTGTTCGTTCAGGCTGAATCAGAAGTAGCAGCCATCAATATGGTGTATGGCGCAGCAGCTACCGGTGTGCGTGCCATGACTTCCTCTTCTTCACCAGGTGTCAGCCTTAAGCAGGAAGGCATCAGCTATATGGCTGGGGCTAAATTACCGGCAGTTATCGTCAACGTCATGCGCGGCGGACCGGGCTTAGGGTCTATCCAGCCGTCTCAGGCAGATTATTTCCAAGCTACGCGCGGCGGCGGCAACGGCGATTATCGTACACCTGTCTTGGCACCGGCTAATTTACAGGAAGCCGTTGACCTCGTACAGGAAGCCTTCGATATTGCAGACCAGTACCGGACGCCGGTTGTCGTATTGGCAGACGGTTTGATTGGACAAATGATGGAACCTATCGTTTGGCATGATGTCAAAAAACGGCAGCTGCCGCCTAAAACATGGGCAGCCAATGGCCGCAAGGGCCGGGAACACAACAACTTTATCAATTCGCTCCTCATTGATGCCCAAGATTGTGAAAATCATAATATTGAACTTTTAAATACATATCATGAAATTGAAAAGAACGAAGTGCGTTTTGAAGAAGTTATGACGGAAGATGCAGAAGTGCTGATTACTGCATACGGGACACCGGCGCGTATCGCGATTACTGTTGCAGAAAACTTACGTGCCAGAGGCATTAAAGCAGGTGTATTCCGTCCCATTACGTTGTGGCCGTTCCCAAGCAAACGACTGCGGGAAATTGCCGAACAGGATTCGGTCAAAGTAATTTTAGATGTAGAAATGAGTACGGGCCAGATGCTGGATGATGTCAATCTGGCTGTGGCAGAAAGGAAACCGGTTCGCTTCTATGGCAGATATGGCGGTGTTATTCCTACTGTATCGGAAATCGAAGCAGCGGCAGAAAAAGCACTAGGGGAGGTAAAGTAATATGAAGACCATATATACCAAGTCAAAAGGCTTACAAGATACAGAATTACATTATTGCCCCGGATGCAGCCATGGTATCGTACACAAACTAGTGGCAGAAACGATTGAAGAAATGGGTGCTATCGATACGACTATCGGTGTCTGCCCTGTTGGCTGTTCTGTTTTTGCCGGCAACTATTTTGCTTGCGATATGATTGAAGCTTCTCATGGCCGTGCACCGGCAGTAGCAACGGCTGTTAAACGGACCCATCCGGATGTACCTGTTTTTACCTATCAGGGCGATGGTGATTTGGCTTCCATTGGGGCAGCTGAAATTGTTCATGCAGCCATGCGCGGTGAAAAATTTACGACTATCTTTATTAACAATGCCATTTATGGGATGACAGGCGGCCAGATGGCGCCGACAACGTTAATCGGCCAGACAGCGACAACGGCTCCGTTAGGCAGAACGGTACAGCAAGCCGGCATGCCGATGCGCGTTGCGGAAATGCTGTCGACACTGGACGGATTAGTATATGCAGAACGTGTTTGTGTTGTCGATATTCCCCATTTGATGAAAGCTAAGAAAGCGATTAAAAAAGCTTTTGAACGGCAAATGAAAGGCGATGGCTTTACGTTTATCGAAGTATTGTCTGCATGTCCTACGAACTGGGGCATGGATATTCATGAAGCAAACAAATGGCTGATGGACAATATGGCAGCATATTATCCTCTCGGCGTAATTAAAGATACGGAGGTGAAATAACATGAAACATGAAGTAATCCTCTCCGGTTTTGGCGGCCAGGGCGTCATGTCTATTGGTAAAAATCTTGTTGAAGCAGGTGTAGCAGAAGATTTGCAGGTTTCATGGGTTCCGTCTTATGGCCCTGAAATGCGCGGCGGCACTGCCAACTGTACGGTTATTCTTAGTGATGACCGTATTGGTTCACCTCTTGTAGAACATCCTTCAGAAATTGTAGTCATGAACCGGGCGGCACTGGCTAAATTTGGCCCCAAAGTGCAGTCTGGTGGCACTATTTTTATTAACAGCAGTATTGTACCGGATAAAGTGGATCGGGATGACGTTTCGGTACATTATGTTCCCTGTGATGATATTGCCAGAGAATTAGGGAATCCAAAAGTTAGCAATATGGTTATGCTGGGTGCCTATGTAGGCGCGACAAACGTATTAAAAGTAGAAACCATTGAAAACATGATTCACGAAATGTTTACAGGGAAAAAAGCAAAACTTGTTCCCTTGAATATGGATGCACTTCATCGTGGTCTTGATTGTGTAAAATAAATATAGCAGTATAGGCTCCCTTTTAGTGTGGTATGAATAACAGCCAGGCCTTGATAGATCGTTTATGGTCTATCAAGGCCTGGTTGTTTTTTATAACAGGCAAAGTTGCTTTTTAGGCAGCAGCTGGTTAGAAAACACACATAATAATATAACATTTCATATATGCGTATTAAGCAATAATGAAAAGACAGAGAAAAAAACAGATGTAAAAAAGCACTATATAAATATGCATGATAAAAGAAAAGATATGATACTTACTGTTGGCGTATCTGAAATAAGCACTTGGAAAAAGGAAAAGTAAAAATAAAGAGAAGGACTAATAAATGAAAAGAAAGTATTCGTTCTAGAACACATAATGAAATTGTACGTGAAAATAAAAAATAAAATGTAAATAAATTTTTCTAAATACGTCTTTTCTGGCAAGACATATAACGGTAAAAACTAAATTGTAAGAAAATATAAACTATCTAAAAAATGCGATAAAAAGCCAAGACAATGCTAAAAATGAAATTGATTAATGCGTATTTTACATTCAAAATAAGGCGTGATATACTAAATTTAAAGAATAAACGTTTTAGTAAAAGGCAATACTTACGGAACAAACTTAAAATTTTTTACTTCGCTAAATGCATAGCAAATAAATACGGTAAAATGCTTGTTTTAATTTGTTTTGTAAGAAAAGACAACGGAACTAGGAATGATTGGCAGTGTATTACGTGGTTAGGAGGTCATGAATATGAGTTCATCAGCAGTACTTGCCCGTCAGGCGGGAATGACAGATGTCGAGTGGAAAGCAGCCGTACGGTTTGACAGTACGGACTGGGGCTGGATTATTATGAGTATTGGTATGGCTATCGGCGCCGGCATTGTATTCCTGCCGGTCCAGGTGGGGCTGGTTGGTTTGTGGGTATATCTGTTTTCTGCTATTATTGCCTATCCGGCAATTTATTTGCTGCAGCGGTTGTTTATTAACACGCTGGCAGATTCGCCGCGGTGTGAAGATTATCCAGGTGTTATCAGTGGTTATTTGGGAAAAAACTGGGGATTTCTTTTAGGCATTTTATATTTTTTAAGTATTTTGATTTGTGTATTTATGTATTCTACGGCGATTACGAATGACAGTGCTTCGTTTTTATACTCGTTTGGAGTTACAGATACGCTGCTTTCTAACAATCCTCTCTATGGATTGGCTATTATTTGTATCATGGTAGTGATTGCATCGCGGGGAGAACAGTTGCTGTTTCGGGTATCGACGTTGATGGTACTGACCAAACTGCTGGTTGTCATTTGTTTGGGCGGCATCATGGTGCAGCATTGGAACTTAGCGAATATCGGCGTATTTCCGGATTTGGGATATTTAATTAAAAATACAATCGCCATGCTGCCTGTTACGCTGACGTCTATTTTATTTATTCCAAGTATCAGCCCGATGGTTATTTCGTACCGGGCACATAATCGGTCTATTCATGTGGCGAGATATAAAGCCATGCGGGCAATGAAAATAGCTTTTGGCGTGTTGTTTATTACGATTTTTTCTTATGCCATGTCTTTTAATTTAGCAATGGGTCATGAACAAGCCGTTATGGCCTACACACAGAATATTTCAGCTTTAGCTATTGTAGCTCGCGGGTTCGACGGCAGTGCAGTAAAAATATTCAGCTTGATTTTAAATATTTTTTCTGTAATGACAGCTTTTTTCAGCGTTTTCTTGGGATTTCGAGAAGCTTGTCACGGTATTGCGATGAACATTCTGCGGCGCTGTATTCCTGAAAACCGGATTAATGAAAAAATAGTTCAAATAGGAATCTTGGTATTTGCTGTAGCTGTTTCTTGGGGTGCGATTGTTCTGAATGCTCCTGTACTCAAGCTGCTGACGTTATTGGGCCCTATTTTTGGCTTGATAGCTTGTATTATCCCAGCGTATTTAGTATATAAAGTACGGGCGCTGCATAAGTATAAAGGGATGGCTTTGGTACTCATCGTTTTTGCAGGCATACTGCTCATTGTTTCTCCGTTCTTAGCATTTTTCTAATTCCCCTTATTACATACATCTCCATATGACAGACCGCGCGAACTGTACAGCAGTTGGCGCGGTTTGTCATATAGAAAGCTGTGTGCGCGCTGGTGAATTTGCTGCAGATATGGGAAAAATGTTCATTATTTTTTTTATATAGTAAAACGATTATCCTGTAAAAAGACATCTATCCACTGTTGACAACACGGCTAATACAGTGTAATATACAACTCAACAAACACATATCGTCCATGCAAACCAGTGAAGCGGAAGTAAAAACGATGACGTGCACGTACAGAGAGCCGGAGTGCTGAGAACCGGCCGAACGCAGCTCGTTAAATGGACCGCTGAGGGCGCAGTCAAAAGCTACGGCTGAGTATTCTGCGACGTGAAGGCATACGTCAGTTGCCGGGAATATGATGGTATTCCGACGAGAGTAGGAGTCAAATCCTAAAACAAGGTGGCACCGCGGAACTGTATCCGTCCTTGACAAGTCTATTGTCATGGACGGATTTTTTTATAGGAGGTTTATATGGAAACGCTCAGTCTGGAACAAGTCAAAGCCTATCAAAACCAATATAACGTCGTACCGGTTTGCCGCAGTATGTATGCTGACGTTCGCACGCCTATCGAAGTGCTGCGCATCGTCAAGAATGTTAGCTCACACTGTTATTTGCTGGAAAGCATGGAAGATTCCCAGCGTTGGGGACGGTATACGTTTATCGGGTACGATCCGCAAATGGGATTGTACTGCAAAGACCGGGTAGTTCATATAAAAACAGGGACTGCATTCCAAATCAAGACAGAACATCCGGAAACCCTCATTGCTCAAATACTGGAAGACAATAAAGCACCGCGTTTAAAAAACTTACCGCCTTTTACGGGCGGATTGGTTGGATACTTCGCCTATGATTTTATTAAGTATGCAGAACCTTCTCTTACGTTAACCGCTGCAGACGATAACGATTTTAATGATTTTGATTTGATGCTTTTTGACAAGGTAATCGTTTTTGATAACTTAAAACAGCAGATCTATCTTATCGTCAATGTACGTTTGGACTCGGTTGAAGAAAATTACAACCGTGCTCTTTTGGAAATTCAGCGAATGGAAACGTTAATTCGCCAAGGAAAGAAAGCAGCGAATGTGCCGCTGCAGCTAAAAAGCGAATTTAAGCCGCTGTTTAGTGAAGAAGAATATTGCAGCATGGTTGAAAAGGCTAAAGAGTATATTCATGAAGGAGATATTTTTCAGGTCGTTTTAGCCAACCGGATGCAGGCAGAGGCAGAAGGCAGTCTCTTGGATACCTATCGCGTGCTGCGGACGCTCAATCCGTCGCCATACATGTTTTTCTTTTCCGGAGATGACATTGAATTAGCCGGTTCGTCGCCGGAAACGCTGACGAGACTGGAAAACGGCGACTTATTTACCTTTCCCTTAGCCGGCTCGCGGCCGCGGGGCAAGACGCCGGAAGAAGACCAGGCGCTGCAGGACGAACTTTTACACAATACTAAGGAATTGGCAGAACACAACATGCTGGTTGACTTGGGACGCAACGATTTGGGCCGTATCAGTGAATTCGGCAGTGTGCATGTAGAACGGTATTTGGATGTACTGCGTTTTTCCCATATCATGCATATTGGTTCGACGGTTCACAGCAAGATTCGCAAGGACAAAAATGCGATTGATGCGATAGCTTCCGTTTTGCCGGCAGGTACTTTGTCAGGAGCCCCCAAACTCAGAGCATGTGAAATTATTGATAAACTGGAAGGACATAAAAGGGGAGTTTACGGCGGAGCGATTGGTTACATCGATTTTACAGGCAATATGGACTGCTGTATCGGCATCCGGCTGGCCTATAAGAAAGGAAAGCATGTGTTTGCCTGCTCTGGGGCTGGCATTGTTGCTGACAGCATTCCGGAACAGGAACACCGGGAATGCCTGAATAAAGCCAAGGCAGTAGTCATTGCTTTGCAGCAGGCCGATGGAGGGATTGACAAATGATAGTACTTATTGATAATTACGATAGCTTTTCTTATAATCTCTATCAGCTTATTGGTCAAATCAATCCGGAGATAACAGTCATTCGCAATAATGAAAAACGTGTGGCAGATATTGAAGCACTGCATCCGGATTACTTGATTATTTCACCTGGACCTGGCCGGCCGGCTGACGCCGGTATTTGTGAAGAGGCGATACAGTATTTTGCCGGTAAAATACCTATTTTGGGTGTGTGCCTAGGACATCAGGCTATTTGTGAAGTGTACGGCGGTACCATTACTTATGCAAAGGAACTTATGCACGGTAAACAGTCTGCGGCACTCTTAGACAGACAAAGTCCGCTTTTTGCAGGCATGCCGGAAAAAGTAGACGTTGGCCGGTATCATTCGCTGGCACTGGATCCGAAGACATTGCCGGAAGAATTACAGGTTTTAGCACAAACGGAAGATGGTGAAATTATGGCAGTGGGACACAAGACATATCCTGTCTACGGCCTGCAGTTTCATCCTGAGTCCATTCTCACGCCGACAGGACCGATGATGATTGAAAATTTCTTAAAACATACCGTGTAAAAACGATGACAGCATATGGAGGGGAATCACTATGATAAAAGAAGCCATTATTAAAATTGTCAATAAAGGTGATTTGACATACGATGAAGCGAAAGCCGTCATGTTGGAAATTATGAGCGGCAAGACGACGCAGACGCAAAACGCAGCTTTTTTGGCAGCTCTTTCTACTAAGAGCACAAAAGCGGAAACGATTGACGAAATTTCTGGCTGCGCAGAAGCGATGCGTTCCCTGGCAACTCCGGTGCCGCATCCGGGAATGGATGTTTTGGAAATCGTGGGAACTGGCGGAGATGGTGCTCATTCCTTTAATATTTCTACAACATCGGCTATGATTCTGGCTGCCGGCGGCGTCAAAGTTGCCAAGCACGGCAATCGGGCGGCATCGTCTCTTTGCGGCACGGCAGACTGCTTGGAAGCCTTAGGCATCAATATCCAGCAAGACCCGCAGCTGGCACTGAAAATGCTCAAAGAAACTAATTTCTGCTTTCTCTTTGCACAAAAATACCATGCGGCGATGAAGTACGTCGGACCGATTCGTAAAGAACTCGGTTTCCGCACGGTATTCAATATTTTGGGGCCGTTGACCAATCCGGCTAAACCGGAAATGTTTCTTTTGGGCGTCTATGATGGCTATTTGGTGGAACCATTGGCGAAAGTCCTTTCATCTCTTGGCGTCAAACGGGGACTCGTCGCTTACGGGCAGGAAAAACTCGATGAAATATCGCCGAACGGACCGACGACGATTTGCGAACTTCGTGACGGATACTATCGGACATCGGTTATCAAACCGGAAGACTTCGGCTTGACACCGGGCAGAAAAGAAGAACTTGTCGGCGGCACACCTGAAGAAAACGCACAGATTACACGGGATGTCCTGAGTGGAAAAATTCAGGGAACCAAACGAAATGCTGTTCTGCTGAATGCAGGTGCTGCATTGTTCGTGGCGCAGAAAGCCGATTCCATTGCGGACGGTATTGCGCTGGCAGCCAGCCTGATTGACAGCGGCAAAGCGACAGCAGCATTAGAAAAATGCATTGCCGTCAGTCAGGCATAGGAGGTACGGCTATGATACTGGATGATTTGGTAGCTGCTTCTAAAAAAAACGTGGCGGCTGATAAAGAAAACATATCGCTGGAAGAAATGAAAGCCCGTGCCTTGGCAGTACCGCCCAAAGCGGAATTCCCGTTTGAGAAACAGTTGGCGAAACCGGGACTGTCCTTTATTTGTGAAGTAAAAAGAGCATCGCCGTCAAAAGGCCTTATTGCACCTGATTTTCCGTATGTGGATATTGCGAAAGAATATGAAAAGGCTGGCGCAGCGGCTGTTTCCGTTTTGACGGAACGAGATTATTTTCTTGGCAGTCCGCAGTACCTGCAGGAAATTGCTGCAGCGGTTCAGATACCGGTTCTGCGTAAGGATTTTATCGTAGATGCATATCAGATATATGAAGCCCGTGCCCTCGGTGCAGCGGCAGTGCTGCTGATTTGCGCTGTTCTTGATGATGAAACGCTGCGGCGGTTTCTCAATCTTGCAGATTCATTGGGGCTGTCTGCATTGGTTGAAGCCCATGATGAAAGGGAAGTACGCCGGGCGATAGCGGCAGGCGCCCGTGTTATTGGCGTCAACAACCGCAATCTAAAGAATTTTACTGTGTCCTTGGATACAAGCTGCCGACTGCGGCCTCTCGTACCGGACTCGATTCTTTTTGTAGCTGAAAGCGGTATTCAGACGGCTGCCCATACACAGATACTGCGCAGTCACGGCGTGGATGCCGTACTCATTGGCGAAACGTTTATGCGAAGCACGGATAAGAAAGCGATGCTGGCAGAACTGGCAGGAGGAAGTTGTGGTCAAAATTAAGTTTTGCGGACTCAAGCGGCTTTGTGATATTGTTTGGGCAAATGAGCTTCATCCTGATTATGCCGGTTTTGTCTTTGCCGGCAGAAAGCGTCGTGTTGATGATGAACAGGCAGCGTTTTTGCGGCAAGCCTTAGATCCGGCGATTGCTGCAGCAGGCGTTTTTGTCGATGAAGATTTAGCTCATATCGAAACACTTGTCTTGGCTGGGACGATTCAAATCGTCCAACTTCATGGACAGGAAGATGATGCGTATATTGCAGCATTGCGGCAGCATCTCCGTGTACCGATTATCAAGGCATTTTCTATCGCCGGCCCTGCCGATATTATCCGGGCACAGCACAGCACAGCGGACTATATACTGCTGGATCACGGTGCGGGCGGTACAGGAAAAACATTTGATTGGACTTGGGTTTCCAAGATAAAACGCCCCTATTTTTTGGCTGGCGGTCTTACGCCGAATAATGCTGCACAAGCAGCAGCGCTTCAGCCGTATGCGTTGGATGTAAGCAGCGGAATTGAAACGGACGGCGTGAAAGATAAAGAAAAAATGACATCATTTATGGCACAGATTCGTGCATACAGGAGGTAAATACTATGAGTACAGGACGATTTGGCCCGTTTGGCGGCCAGTATATCCCTGAAACATTAATGAATGAAATCCAACGCTTGGAAAAAGCATATAACCATTACAAAAACGACCTGGATTTTCAAAATGAATTGCATGATTTATTGAATAACTATGCCAATCGGCCGTCATTGCTTTACTATGCCGAACGGATGACGAAAGATTTGGGCGGCGCTAAGATTTATTTGAAGCGTGAAGACTTAAATCATACAGGTGCCCATAAAATTAATAATGCGCTGGGACAATGTCTGCTGGCAAAGAAGATGGGTAAAACCCGTGTCATTGCAGAAACCGGCGCCGGCCAGCATGGGGTAGCGACAGCAACTGCTGCAGCGTTTTTAGGTTTGGAATGTGAAGTTTTTATGGGCGAGGAAGATACGATTCGCCAAGCATTGAATGTATACCGCATGGAGCTCTTGGGAGCTAAGGTACACGCTGTGGACTCAGGTTCCCGTGTTCTCAAAGATGCGGTCAATGAAGCCATGCGGGAATGGGTCAGCCGTGTGGATGATACGCACTATGTTATCGGCTCGACGATGGGACCGCATCCGTTTCCGATGATGGTTCGCGATTTTCAGGCAGTTATCAGTAAAGAAGCACGTCAGCAAATTCTCGAACGGGAAGGCAAATTACCGGCAGCAGTTTTGGCCTGCGTCGGCGGCGGCAGCAATGCTATGGGGATGTTTTATCACTTTATTCCGGATGCGGGCGTAAAACTCATTGGCTGTGAAGCTGCTGGCAAGGGGATTGATACCAAACTTCATGCTGCAACGATTGCCAAAGGGGAAGTAGGTATTTTCCACGGCATGAAATCCATTTTCTGCCAGAATGAAGATGGCCAGATTGATGAAGTATATTCTATTTCTGCTGGCCTTGATTATCCGGGCATCGGGCCGGAACATGCATACCTGCATCAGACAGGCCGTGCCCAGTATGTCCCTGTTAAAGATGATGAAGCAGTGGCAGCTTTTGAATATTTAGCCCGCACGGAAGGGATTATCTGTGCCATCGAAAGCGCGCATGCTGTTTATGAAGCGATGCAGCTGGCTCCTAAAATGAACCGGGAAGACAGCATCATCGTTTGCTTATCCGGACGCGGTGATAAAGACGTAGCCGCTATTGCAAGATATAGAGGGAGGGACTTACATGAGTAAGATTGGCAATGCGTTTCAAAACGGAAAAGCCTTTATCGGCTTTTTAACTGCCGGTGATCCGTCACTGGATAAAACGTATGAATATATTATGACAATGGAAAAGGCTGGTGCAGATCTTGTCGAAATCGGCATTCCTTTTTCCGATCCGATTGCAGAAGGGATTGTTATTCAGGAAGCAGATTTACGGGCATTAAAAGGCGGCACGCGGTTGGAGGACGTTTTTCAGCTGGTCGAACGAGTTCGTCAAACATCACAGATTCCGTTGGTATTTCTGACTTATATGAATCCTGTATTTCATTATGGCGTCGAAAAATTCTTTACTCGCTGCCAGCAGGCAGGCATAGACGGCATCATTATTCCGGATATGCCTTTTGAAGAACGCGGTGAATGTGCGGTAGCAGCTAAAAACCACGGCATTGATATCATTTCTATGATTGCGCCGACATCAAAAGAACGTATTCAAAAAATTGCCCAGGTCGGCGAAGGATTTCTCTATATCGTGTCTTCGTTAGGCGTTACGGGAACGCGGACAGAAATTAAGACAAATCTTAAAGAAATAATTCACACAGTCAAAGAAGTTTCTCCTGTGCCGTGTGCCGTTGGTTTTGGCATTAACACGACAGAACAGGCTGCCGCTATTGCCCGCGATGCAGACGGCGTCATTGTAGGCAGTGCGATTGTCAAAATCATTGCCAAATATGGAGCAGAGGCAGCACCGCATATTTATGAATATGTGAAAGCAATGAAAGAAGCAGCGATGAAAGGCATGTAATAAAAAACTGACTGCCGTATGTGCGACAGTCAGTTTTCTTTTATATTCCTGACGATGAGAATATATCCCCATCGGGAAATGGGTGTGCGGTTATTTTGCTGTTTGTTGTGCATCCAGCTGAGGTGCTAAATCATGATCGGTCATTGCGCAGACTGCAGAGTCAGACCAAACATTTTCAGCCGTTTCAATCATATCAATAATAGTATAGATTGGCAGGATGATGCCCATAATGCCAATCGGTGCACCTATGCCGGACATGAGGGATAAGGTTAAGAAATAACAGCCCATAGGAACACCGGCATTGCCAACCGCTGCTAAAACGGCGACGAAAAGCCAAGCAATCATGGTGCCAAGAGAAAGTTCAAAACCGCCGTTTTGCATAAGGAATAAAGAGGTGACTAAAATAAAGGCAGCGCAGCCGTTCATGTTGATGGTTGTGCAGATAGGCAGGACAAAACGGGATACCTGAGGATGAACTTGGAGACGCTGTTCTGCAGATGCCAAGGTAACCGGCAGGGTGCCGGCAGAACTCTTGGTGAACAGGGCAACGGCAATGGCTGGGAACATTTTGCGGAATACGTGGATTGGATTGAGTCCGCGGAGAGCCAAGAAAATCGGCAGGACGATGAAAAATTGAATAAGGTTGCCGCCGATGATGACCAGCGTATATTTGCCAAGGGCACCGACGATGACACCGGCTTCAATCTGTGCTGACAGCTGTGCAGAGAAAGCTAGGATACCGACCGGTAAAATCCAAAGCAATGCCCGGATGAGGGTAAACAGGACTTCCTGCAGTCCCAAGAGCCCTTTTAAAAGGACGGTACGGTTTTCTGTTTTCGGCATAAAAGCTAATGCCAAACCGACAGCGGCAGCAATGAGCATGACAGATAAGACATTGCCGGATAAGAACGGCTGGAGCATGTTGTTTGGAATAACAGATAAGAAATGATCGTAATACGTGACTTTTTCTAGTTTTTGCGGAACGTTGGAAACACCGGAATTGATGAGATCGACCGGCAGGTTGCCTGGCGCAATCCACAGGTAAAGTGCTAAGCCAATCGCTGCGGCACAGATAGTTGTCAACAGCGTATACGTAACGGCATGGGCAAAGATACGGCCCGTTTCTTTTTTAGCGCCTAAAGCTGATAACGTGGTGATAACAGCCAAGGCGATAGTAGGTACGGCAATAAACTGAAATAAGCGCGTAAAAACGGTGGCAATAAAATTAAATAATTGGTTTAATGCTGGGATGCCAAGCCAGCCTAAGATGGCACCAATAATTAGTGCGCCCATCCACAGCATAAATTGACGGCCGCGATGCTGTCCTTTGCTGCTTTGGATGGCTTTTTGAGCTTGTTCTTCAACTCGGTCTTGTGATTCATTAGACATAAAAAGTACTCTCCTTTTACATATAAATAATTTCTATACACCACATTTTTAGTATATTATAGAAGAGAGGATGTATTCTGTCAATGGAGAAATGAAAGTTGTGTATAAGTATGTAAAAGGACCGATATACACGTGACATATGTATATCGGCCCTTTACGTTATAGGATTCATATTCATGTTTTTGGTTCTGGTTACTTTAACCTCGTCAAAAATGTTAAAAAACAATCATCGTTCGCTATCTTCTGATTTACGTGTTGGAACTAACCTATTTGAAACATATCACACCCATTCGAAAAGCTCGAAGCACTTAAAATCAAGATAAGTTAATTGCGCATGTTCATCGACGAACGTCTCATCCTATGGACAATATTTAATTGTTAATAATCAACGCAATAAACACGAGATCTGCAGCACCTGTGTTTTCCAAGCTGTGTCCTTTGCCGTCCGGCGTATAAGTAACATCACCTGCTTTGACGGTTCGGACGATGCCGTTGTCGTCGTATTGGCCTTCACCGGAAAGGATGTAATAAGCTTCTGCGTTGTCATGATGTTCATGGTAGCCCAAGGAACATCCAGGCTTAATAGTAATGCGGGCAAACATGCCATTTTTACCATTCAGCTGTTCATCTGATAAAAGTTTTTGACGCAAAATGTAGCCTTTGCCACCTGCTGCGTGATCTACTTTTTCGGTATCCATGGGACCCACCTCTTTCTAATGCTTTCGCATTTCTTGACTTGATTATAGCATGAAAAGACTCGCTTGTCATGCTATATAGGTAAAAAACATATGCCGTTTTAGCATAAAAGAGGCGGGGGATATGTCATAAAGTATACAGATGGATACTATTTCTTCTATCGTAAAAAAACAGAAAGGTGACATGACAGAAATAAATGCATCTGTCCCATTTAAAACTTAATAAATTTATAGTAATATATAGTACAAATAAAGCGAGAAGGACAGAGGTGCACAAAATAGCTGTATTATACATGATACAGAAACCATGTGGACAGTCCTGCTTGATTAGGAGGAATGAAAATGAGTACGATGACAACGAAAGCAGCAGGAAACGCCCACCGGATTATACTCAATGCGATGCTGATTGCCTTGGTATTTGCAGCGACGGCAGTTATTAATATTCGCCTTCCCTTTGTGGGAACTGGCGGCTTGATTCATTTAGGCAATGTACCTTTGTTTATTGGGGCACTGCTGTTTGGCAGACGAAGCGGTATGATTGCCGGCGCGTTTGGCATGGGCTTATTTGATTTGCTAGGAGGCTGGACGGCCTGGGCTCCTTTTACCTTTGTCATTGTTGGCTGCATGGGGTATGTTGTCGGCTGGTTTGCAGAAAAAAAGCCGATTCATAACGTATATGGCAATGATGCAGCGGCGCTGGTATTGGCACTTTTGATAAAAATTGCGGGCTATTATATCGCAGAAGTCTTTATTATTCAAAACTGGATTCTGCCTTTGGGTTCTATTCCCGGCAATGTGGTGCAGGTCGGGGTAGCGGCAGGGATTACATTGGCAGCCATGCCTGTATTTCGCAGAGTCATTCGTCCTCTCGGACAGGCTGCATAAATAATTCATGCTTTGCTGTATTATCTAAAAAAGAAGTCGTCAGCATTAACTGTTGACGACTTCTTTTTTAGATGGATTCGTATTATTTGATAAGTGTTGGAACGACTTTCGTGCAATGCGGCATGATGTTGATTGTGTAATCGTTTTCTTTGCCTTGTTCTTTTAATTTCTGCTGGGCAATATCCCAAGCTTCCTGTACGGTTGCAACGGGAAGCTGGCCGGTGCGCCGAATGTCTTCAAAATTGCGCGGCAGCGTAACGAGAATGACCGTGCAGCGATGAGCCAGGCAGTACAGATTATAGGCAACGAAGAATGGAATCGTAAATTTCTGGCGAAGTGCCGTTTCCATTTCTTCCATGGAATTGTATTTAAAACTGCCCATATAAGCTGCCGGTTCTTTGATATCGCGGGCTTCCATAATGGCAATGACGATACCGCCGTCCTTGACAGCCATTTCAGCCGGGTCGTAGCATTTGCTTCCCTGGTAGAGGCTGACGTCGCTGGGATAGCCGCCGGCGCAGGCAAATACGACATCTGTTTTTTGTTTCATCGGAACGCGCTGGATATTGAGGACAGCTTCTGTTCCTTCACGCCATGCTTTGTACCAGTCGCCGCCGACCATACGGCAAATTTCTCCGTCAGCATTGATAATCGAATGAACGAGGAAGCATGGATTAATTTTTTGGCAGGCTTCGACCATATCATCGTTGAGCGGGTTGTGGTCGATCATCAGCGGGCGCGTGTGCGGATTAACGCCGCCGCCTACTTTTTCAGACAAGGCGTGGCAATGATTCCGTTGAATCGTTTCATATCCTGCGACGCCGGGAAGAATGAGCTTGCGGCCGCCGCCAAAACCAGCGAACAAGTGCGTCGTAATGCCGTCGACGAGAATGACTTTATCTGCATCGACAACGTGTTTGTTTAATTTAAGAGGCGTGCCGATTTTGGTTGTCCCCATATCGACGAGGGTTGGGTCTTGGCAGTCATGCTGATATGTTTTGATGCGTTTGAGTACTTCTTTGCCGCAGACGAGTTCGTCTTCTTCCGGTGTTTGAGAACGATGAGAACCTTGGGCAAACACGATGCAGATGTCTTCATCCGGAACGCCGCCTAAATTTAATTCATCGATAATATACACTAAAAATTGATTGGATTTGTTCCACGTACGCGTTACGTCGGCAACGACAACGCAGACTTTGTCTCCTTTTTGCACTTTTTCCTGTAAAGGTGCGCTGCCAATAGGATGGCGCATGCAGTCAATCGTTGCTTCTTTGACATCAACAGCCGGAATATGTTTTCCTTCCATGACGTCAGAAATGTGTTCTTCAGGCAGGCTGACTTTTTGGAACGTGTCGCCAATGCCGAAGGTAAATTCTTTTAATGCCATATCTGTCACCACTTCTTATAATTTTAGAGTCTGATACCATTATAGCATGACCGGAATATAGTGCAAGATAGTGGAAACTTTATAGATAGTGTCAAGTTGTTGTGGGAATTTTTATGAAGAAGTTCCTTGAAGCGGATT
>SAMEA104315424__coassemble_373_pt1 | contig 57668 bp, 44 predicted proteins | sample SAMEA104315424__metabat2_low_PE_027 | metagenome-assembled genome bin SAMEA104315424 (sample SAMEA104315424) | gut metagenome | biome: Monkey gut; feature: monkey-associated habitat; material: faeces | place: China | collected 2013
TAAACTAAAAACTCTAAACTAAAAACTCTAAACTAAAAACTCTAAACTAAAAACTCTAAACTAAAAACTAATCACTACCCACTAATACGCCGTCTGTATATCGTAGTGTTTGCCGTCACTGCGGATAGTAATCGTACCGTGCTGCGCTGTCTGGTAGATAGCTGCGCCTTGTTTTTGCAGCGTTTCCAAGGCATACTGTTTGGATTCCGGCACAGGACGGTAGCGGCTGCAGGAAATCACGGCGCAGTCCGGATGCACAGCTTGGACAAATTCCGGCAGCGTCGATGTTTTGCTGCCATGATGGCCTACTTTCAGCACGTTGGCTGAAAGCACTGCCGGTGTTTGCAGCAGCTGCCGTTCTTCATCTTTTTGGGCATCTCCCATACACAGCATGGAAAAATCGCCATACGTTATACGGCAGACAATGGAATTATTATTAAAAATTCCTGTCAGCGACGCACGGGGAAGCGTTTGGGCCGTAAACAGGGTTTGCGGTGCCAACACGTGAATCTGTACATCTGTTCCCAATGAGATGACATCCCCTTTTCGCAGCACCTGCCGCGGAATATGCCGCGTCGTTATTTGTTGGCGGTACTGGCTATAAAAATCTTTTTTACTGACTTGACCGTTGTCATATACCTGACGAATGGGCACAGCTTCACATACCGCGCGGAATCCTCCCAGATGATCTGTATGGGGATGACTAATCAGCACGGCATCCAATGCCGTAATCTTCCGATCTTGCAGCGCCTGCAGCACACGGTCCTGTGTTTCTGCCAAGCCCGTATCAATCAGCATGGCATGGCCTTGGTACTGAAGCAGAATCGCATCGGCTTTTTCTACATTTAACACCGTAATCTGCAACGCTTTTTCCGGCTCTGTTACAGTGCCTAAGACGGCCCGAGTCTGCCCCCTTGCAGCTTCATCCTGTGCCAGCCCTGTCATCGCACCTACGATCATACATAGCCACAGCAGGCAGCAGCATACTTTTTGGCATATAGGGTGCCAACGAAATACATTCATATACAACACGCTCCTCACCTAGTTATTTATATATTGTATATCATATCATGCATTTGAGTATATGTATACATGACCATGATGGAAGGCAAAAGCCGTCTCATCCATTCCGCATACACGGCCAAGCGTCTGCTTTTGTTGGCAAAATGGTATGCCTATATTATAATAAAAACAATTAAATGTCTGTCAAGGAGGCGTATGTTCTTTGCATTTATTTCGGCGTTTACGCAATACATCGTTACGAAAGCGAATCTTGTTTGCCAACATTCTCATGGTCCTGATTCCCGTTTTTTTCTTATCTGTGATCGGGGCTTTCTTATTTATCGGCCTGCACATGACCGGCACGGCACGAGAAGGCGAGCTGGCTCTGCTCTGGGCCAAAAAAGGCCCTGCTATTCCTGTCACCTATGCGGTCAACGCCCTGCGCAAAGTCGTAGACACGAAGCAGAACGTCCGCGCCAAAGATGTCAGCCGCTTTTGCCGCACACTGGAAGATCGGCATATCTATGTCACGATTTATCAAAACGACGAACCATTATATACGTCCCCCGGCATGGACAGTGAAACCATTAAGCAGACTGCCCAGACTGAAAGCAACTACGCACCTGCCATGATGCGCTGGACTGAAGGGGACGAAGACTCGTTCGTCTTTTCGTATACCAGCCAGACCCATGCGGCTGCTATCTACGCTGTCGGTGCGTCCCCCCTCATTTCTTCGCTGGATGAACGAAATACGCTGCTGCGCAACGTACTGGAAATCCTTTTCTTTGCGATTCTGCTTATCGCTATCGCATTGATTATCTGGCTCGGCATATCGCTGTCCCGTTTTCTTTCCAAACAGATACTCGAACCCTTGGCGGCACTGCGTCATGCGTCCGATGAAATCCGCAGAGGCAATCTCGATGCGCCCCTCCTGGTGCCGACACACGATGAATTGGGCCAAACGTGCCGGGATTTTGATATCATGCGGCGTGACTTAAAAGCAGCGCAGGAAGCACAAAAACGGTATGAGCAGAACCGCAAAGAGCTTATTGCCGGTATTTCCCATGACCTGGCAACACCGCTCACCGTCGTCAAAGGGTATGCCAGCGGACTGCGCGACGGCATTGCCAACACGCCGGAAAAACAACGCCGCTATATAGACGGCATTTACCGCACGGCCTGCTCAATGGACCACCTCGTCGAAAGTTTATTTCTATTTTCCAAACTCGATTTGGGCCGTATCCCCTTTACAATGGAAAATGTTTTATGTTATCGTTATTTTGAAGATTTTGTCCAAGAAGAAGCCCCGCTGATGGCAGAACAGGGCATGACGCTGCATCTTGTCGGCAAACCGACGCAAACCCAAATCGCCATCGACCGCATGCAGTTTCGCCGGGTATTGGAAAATCTGCTGAGCAACAGCCTGAAATACAAAACGGCAGACACTATTGATTTCACGGTAACTGTGACAGAGGAAGCGCACAGCGTGACCATCCACTGTGCCGATACGGGACAGGGCGTGCCGGAAGAAAGCCTTGCCAAATTGTTTGACAGCTTTTACCGTACCGATGCGGCCCGTACCAACGTTGCCAGCGGCAGCGGCCTGGGTCTTGCCATTGCCAAGCAGATTATTTTGTCTATGAACGGTGCGATTACGGCCTCCCATACGCCGGGCGGCGGGCTGACCATATCCATAACCCTGCCGATTGTAAAGGAGAATGCATCTCATGAAACGTGTACTCATTATTGAAGATAATCCAGAAATTACAGAATTAGAACGAGATTATTTAGAAGCCAACGGCTTTGCTGTCGTCGTCTGCGGCGACGGCAAGAAAGGACTGGAACTGGCATTACAGGACGATTTCAACCTGATTTTGCTGGACATCATGCTCCCTAGCATGGACGGATTCCAAGTCTGCCGCCACGTGCGGAAAGTAAAGGAAGTTCCGATTCTCATGGTGTCTGCCAAACGGGAAGACATCGATAAAATCCGCGGGCTTGGCCTGGGCGCCGATGATTACATCAGCAAACCTTTCAGTCCCAGCGAACTCGTAGCCCGTGTCAAAGCGCATATCAGCCGCTATGAACGGCTGACGCAGTCCCATGAACAGCCGTCTTCTGATATACTGCGGCATGGTGATTTGGAAATCCAGCTAAAAAAACACCGCGTCTATGAACGCGGCAACGAAATTACGCTGACGAATTTAGAGTTCGAGCTGCTTGTCTTTTTGGCCAAAAACCCCGGCATCGTGTTCAGCCGGGAACATCTTTTTGACCGCGTCTGGGGCCAGGAAGCCATTGGCGATACGGCAACCGTCATGGTGCATATCAATCGGCTGCGGGAAAAAATCGAGCCCAATCCGTCTAAACCCATATATATAGAAACCGTTTGGGGCGCAGGCTATCGCTTTGCAGAATAGTCTGGACGCCGCAAACGGCTGGTATCATACAATATGAATATCACTAGGAATTCGTATACGATAAAATAGAAAATACTTCACGATTGGGATGGTGTGAATCCTCAAAATGCAGGGTTCGCGCCAATTCTTTTTCTAGGGCTTCCTTTCGTTTTTTATCCTGCAAAATCGCCAGGACATCGGCATGGGCGCTAATCAGCAAATCCCCCCGCACATGATGGGTATGCACCATGTGCCGCAGGCGGCGGATAATCTGAATGGCGACGGATTCCGGCGAATACAAATACCCCGACCCACGGCAGACGTTGCACGGTGCGAACTGCACCTGATGCAGGCCCTGCCGTGATTTTTTGCGCGTAATTTCAACCAAATTCAAGGCTGTCATGCCCAATACATGGGTTTTCGTCGAATCCGATGCCATTTCCCGTTCCAAAATCTGCAAAATTTCATCACGTTTGTCTGGCTGTGCCATGTCGATAAAATCAATAATAATGATGCCGCCAATATCCCGCAGCCGCAGCTGTCGGGCTATTTCTACAGCCGCCTCCTTGTTGACATGGAATATCGTATCCTGCAGCGTGCTGTTTCCCGTGTATTTTCTACTGTTGACATCAATGACCGTCAAGGCTTCCGTATGGTCAAAAATCAGATTGCCGCCCGACGGCAGGGATACTTCGCGCGCCAGCAGTTCATGCAGGTCTTCTTCTAAATGATAGCATTCAAAAATCGGCTGCTCCCCTTGGTACAGCTCTATGCGGTCTTTCCATTTTTCCGTCACCAGCTGCATAATCCGTTCATAGGCGTCTTTGTCATCGACTACAACTTTTTTTACATCACTTGTCAAATGGTCCCGCACGGCGCGCATGACCAAATCCGCTTCCCGGTACAGGAGCGCGTTTTTCCGCGTGACTTTGTACCGCTGACAGATGCTGTCCCACGTGCGCAGCAAATACTGAATATCTGCCAGCAGTTCGTCTTGGCCGATGCCTTTGGCAACGGTGCGGATAATCAGTCCCATGCCCTGAGGCTTGACGGCGGCAACAATCTCCCGCAGGCGGTTGCGTTCTTCTTCATCGCGGATTTTTTTGGACACGCCAATATAATCGACAGTCGGCATCAGTACGGCATAGCGGCCTGCCAAACTGATGTTGCCCGTGACTTTGGCGCCTTTGGTGCCCCGTTCTTCTTTGATGACCTGCACCAAGAGGCTCTGGCCGACAGACAGATGCATCTGCTGGATTTCCTCTTTCGTCGCCGCTCTGGGAAACAAATCCCCCAAATACAAAAAGGCGTTCTTCTTGCGTCCAATATTGACAAAAGCCGCCTGCATCGCCGGCAGTATATTTTGAATCGTTCCTTTATAAATATGATTGACTATATGATTTTCATCATCACGCTCTACGGCAAAATCACGCAGTTTCCCGTCTTCTACGACGGCCATCCGTGTTTCTTCGGGCATGATATTTCCTATAATTGTTTTCATCGGCTACCCTCATTTCTCTGTTGCCATTGTACCATACATTCCGCAAACGGGCTACAGAAAGGTTATACCAACAATTCAAACAGTATGTCGACATTATCCGTATCGTACTCGATTTGCTCCGACCATTCCCGCAGTGACTCTGCCAATGAGCCCGTTTGGATACAGGAAAGCCATATAAACGTCGTATTCAGATGGGCATAGTCCGCTAGGACACGGCAGGGTACGTCTTCGCATCGTTCCAGCTGCCGGTACAGGATATACTGATAGATGCGCTGCCACTGATACGGCAGACCGTCTTGTATCTCCGTTTCCATGGTTTGCAAAGCCGCCGGCAGCTGCGCCTGCAAGTCCTGCAGCTTTCTTGTCCATGCGTCATTGATCGGCTCTGTCTGTTCCATGCATTCCAGCACAAACTGCAGGTACGCCATATCCGTAATGGGCTCGTACTGCTGCTGCGCACCAGTCATCTCGATGTGCAGGTAGATAAGCAGTTCTGCAAACGGCATGGGTTTTGCCGCGCCGTCTGTAAACGTCAACGGGGTCTGGGATGCCAGCAGCAATTCACAGCTTTTTTCACAGCACAGCCCTACGCCGCCGAGTTCTACAGGCTCTGCCGCCGTATCTATTTCTTCATAAAAGCGGGGATGGAGCGCACAAATATCACATAAGCTGTCTTCGCCCAACGTCAGGACGAGATGACACAGCCCATCGGGATGCAAAAAAGGACAGGTACCTTCTACCAGGCGAAACTGCCAGATGCCTTCTTCATTTTTTACCATCGCCTGCCGCAGCGCCGTGCCCATCGCTCCCGGTACAGCCATATAGGCTGCCGCCGTTTTGTCATCAATGTCGATTTCCCATCCCGTACTGCAGCACGTATGACGGCAGTCCCCTGCCTTGCAGGAAAACTGCCTATAAAAATCAGGTACGATTTGCTTCATGCCTAAAAACTCCTTTGTCAAATCAAAAAGCTGCAACAAAAGGCACCGTTGCAATCCCTTTGTCACAGCCCGTTACAGCCTATATACGATATATTTCTAAGCTTTAAACTACAAACTACAAACTGACCACTAGCCACTATCTCTTAGTATGCGTATCTTTATCCAGCGGCGTGACGTCAATCGTCGTATAGCCGTCTTTGCCGTGCTTGCTGCGCATGGCAGCTTCATAGCCGCGGCGGTAGGCATCGTCTTCACGGCTGCCTTTGCGGCCCCGGAATTTTCGCCACAACCGGCTGATGAGGGAAATAATCACCAGTACCAGTATGATGTTAAACAACACACCGAGGATATCGGCCATCCAGCCCATGCTGCCCCAGCCAAAGAGACTGCTCAGCATACTGCCCAAAAACATGCCGCCTGCCAACAGGCCGATGTTGCGTATGGCACTGCCCCAGCGTGATGAGGACTGCGCCGTATTCGCGCGGGACTGCGTTTGAGCTGTCGTATTCGTATTGGGACGTGCCTGCTGCTGCGTTTTGGCGTTTTGATTGAGTGTGCTTTGCGAATTGGTGCCGGAACCATTCGGCGTCGTTTTAGCCGGTGCCATCGGTGCTGATTTCGGGGCGGACATACGGACAGCTCCGCCTTTAGCAGCCCATACCGGCATGGATGCAGCCGGTACTGCCGTAGCAAATAAAAGAGCGGCCCCGGCGATCAGGCTCAAGGTCTTTCTTTTCATATGGTCATGTTCCTCCTCTATTATCCGTGTAATTTTCTATCCAATGCTTCCAAGCGCGCAATCCGGTCTTCTGTCGGCGGATGCGTGCTGAACAAATTCATCAAGCTGCCGCTGATGCCGGCAAAGGGATTGATAATGCACATATGCGCCGTCGATTTCGTAGCGCCCGGCATGACTTGGTAGTGGGCATAGTTGTCAATTTTAGCCAATGCTCTAGCCAGTGCCAGCGGGTCATCAATCATACGGCCCCCTTCTTCATCGGCCATGTATTCCCGTGTCCGGGAAATGGCAAACTGAATGAGTGCTGCCGCAATCGGCGCGATAATAATCGTCGCAATCAAAGCAATCGGGTTGGAGCTTTCTCCATCTTCATCACGGCCGCCGCCAAAAATAGCGGCCCACTGCGCAATATTGGCAATCATGGAAATGACGCTGGCAAAGCAGGCAACAATCGTGCTGATTAAGATATCCCGATGCAGGACATGGGACATTTCATGGGCCAGTACGCCGCGGATTTCTTCTTCATCGAGCATTTCCATGATACCCTCCGTAGCCGCTACGGCTGCATGGGACGGGCTGCGTCCTGTCGCGAACGCATTGGGCACGTCGGTCGGAATGACGTACACTTTCGGCATGGGCAGTTCTGCCCGCTGTGCCAGGTCCGCAACGATGCGGTACAAATAGCTGTTTTCATCGACTTCCTGGGCATGATACATCTTCAGGACGATGGAATCACTGAACCAGTACGAAAAGAAATTCATCCCCAAGGAAATAATCAGCATAATCATCACGCCGTGACGGCCGCCAAAAGCACCGCCAATAGCCATCATGATGCATGCCAGCAATGTCATTAAACATACAGTCTTGATACTATTCATCTACGAAACACCTCACTATTCGGAGAACCACATTAAAAGTCAAAAAGTTAAATTTTGGATGTATCTCATTATATACTAAGAATACACAGCGTGTCAACGGCGTCTATTCGCTTTGGCTTATTCCTGCAATACCCGGTTGTTATACCGGTGAATCGTTACGGTGTAATATCCCTGGTCATCTTTTTGCGTCGTCCAGGATACGACAACGGTCACATCGTTTTCCACCCATACCATGGCTGTCTTTTGCCGGCTCTGGGGGAAATTATCCATATTGGCATAAATCGTAGCGACCAGCCGCGTATAAATAGACTGGGCGATTTTTTTATCTTTTGTCTTAAAATAATTGTCAAAGGCAAGTACTTTTCCCGTCGGCGACGCATTGGCCGTAATGACGCGGATACCTTCGGTTACATCCTGGCTGCCGTTTCCTGTAGACCGTTCCGCTGCTTCTTCACAGTCATGGGAGCTGTCCAAAAATTTCCAATCAGGCAAAACCATAAAGTTTTCATCAAAATCAGCGCGGGGCATGCCCAAATACACCGTTTGATAGGCCGTCAACGGCTGTGCCGCGATTTGGTCTACAGACAGAGTATAATCAAAAGCCCGGCAGGATACGGCAGGCAGGCCCAATATCGCCGCAAGCAGGAACCCTGCGGCATATCGCATTCGTTTCATACTGCTCTCCCCTTTCTTCTCTTACAGCAAAGGCATCAGCAAATATGTAAAGAGCGTAAAAATCAATCGCTGCAGCGGAATCAGAATATACGAAAACACCGGCGTAATCATCAGCAAAATCAAAATCAAGAAACTGTACCGTTCGATACTGGCTAATTTGTAATTCCAAGACGTCGGCAGAAAACACATCAACACGCGGGACCCATCCAGCGGCGGCAGCGGAATCATGTTGAAAATCGCAAAGTTGATATTATACAGGACAATCAAATTCAACACCGGCCGCAGCGCTGTCCCTGTAAAAAGCCCCAGTTTGATGACCAAAACCTGCACCAGCAGAGCCAGAAACGCAGCGATGAGATTCGATGCCGGACCGGCCAGGGCCACACAGATTTCCCCTTTTTTCCAGCTGCGGAAATTATTGGGATTAATCATGACCGGTTTAGCCCAGCCAAACTGCGCCACCAAAAGCATCAAGGCCCCTACGGGGTCGATATGTGCCAGCGGATTGAGCGTCAGCCGTCCCGTAAACCGCGGCGTGTCGTCCCCCATGCGCACGGCCATGGCAGCGTGAGCATATTCATGAACGACGAGGGCAATCAACAATCCCGGCACGCCGGCAACCATATTCAATATATTCAAACCAAACATATGCATCCTCCAATATATAGATATTCACTTATCATTATATTCGGAGGTCTTCATAAAAGCAATGACTTTCCCGTCAGTTGTGCAAAAACTGAAACAAAACAGCAACAAATACAAAAAATAGGACTGTAATCTAATGAGAATGTTTACCCCATTTATTACAGTCCTCTCAACATACCGTTACCTATATCGTTTACAGCAAACGATAACATATTTTCTAAAAACTAAAAACTATAAACCACAAACTACAAACTATAAACCACAAACTAAAAACTAACCACTCCCACTCACGAATCTTCATATACACGGACGCGCAGATGCAGTCCTTTTTCCTGACAGATAGCACGGCATTTTCTGATTTCTTCGCTGTCTTCTACGTGGTCTACGACAGTCAGCACGACGTTGGGCACATAGTGTTTGCAGTGCTGGGCAAACTGCAGCATGGCATCGTAGGACTGTATGCCAAACTGGCTTCGCGTCAATGCCAGATACCGTTCTTTGTTGGAAGCATTCATGCTGATAGAAATGGTATCGAGGATGCCGCCGCCAAAATCAGGTGCCGTATCCCGCTGATATGCCAAATCGGACAAGCCGTTCGTATTGAGCCGTGTCAATACATCCGGGTGGGTTTCTTTGACATACTTCATCAGCGCCGTCAAATCAGCCAACCGTTCTGTCGGTTCTCCAAAGCCGCAAAAAACGATTTCCTTGACATAATCCCACGGCAAGCCGTCGAGCTGTGTTTTGACTTCAGCAACAGTCGGTTCTTCTTTGAGCCAAAGAGTCTGTGTTTCAGCCATTTTTTTCATGCTGCGCAGACAAAATGTACACGAACAAGTACAGCGGTTGGTCAAATTCACATACACAGACCGTTTGCCTTCGGGCCGTTCCTTTAAGCTTTCTGCTACAGGAATATACCTGCCTCCTGCTTCACACGTATATACAATCATGATTCCATCCTCCTATATTATAATGTTGTTAAAAACTCTTCAAACGCTAGGCCGCAGTTATGCGGAAGCTGCAGTTCCTCTGTATACACCATGGCCTTGCTGATAAAATCAGCAGCCGAGTGAACGGCTTCAGACAACGATTTGCCCTGGACAATTCGTCCGGCAACAATAGCCGCAAATACATCGCCCGTACCGGAACGATCGCTGCCGATTTTTTTCACGCGCTGTATTTCCGGCTCATTTCCTTTTTCATATATATAATTCAGCAGGTACTCTCCGTCATGCAGTCCTGTCAGCACCAGCTGAGACGGGCCCTGCGCGGTCAAGGCCGATGCCATGTGTTCCAGCATTTCCGGCGAAACCTGCCCTTGGTCCGGATAGGGTATATCCAGCAGACGGCACGCTTCTGTCAGATTGGGCGTAATCACATCGGCAACCGTCAGCAGCTGGCGCATCTTGCGGCACATGTCTTCTGTGTACGAAGGATACAGCCTGCCATAGTCGCCCATGACGGGATCGACGATGACTTTCGTTGCCGCCTGTTTAAAATCACGGATAAATGCCAGTACAGTATCACTTTGCCGTGCCGAGCCCAAAAAGCCCGTTAAAATACCGTCAAAGGCAAGTTTGTTTTGTTTCCAGCTTTCTATATACGCGGGCATACGCTCGGTATAATCATCCATATAATAAGCAGGAAAGCCGGTATGCACGGACAGCACCGCTGTCGGCAGTACGCAGCCCTGTATTTTCAGCGCCGAAATCAGCGGCAGTTCTACGGCAATAGAACAGCGGCCGTATCCTGTCACGTCGTTGACCAGCGCGATTTTCTTTTGACGTTTCATCTATGTATTCCTTCTTTGCTGCTTTTTAAAATGTACGGCTGTTGGGCAAATGACGCAGCGCCATGCCGGCTGCCAAAGCGACTGCCATATTGACAACGCCTTCGCCAATCAGTCCCGGAATCATGGGAATAGCCGAGGCAATGCTGCTGTACAATACGGCACCGGCAGCCGTATAGGATACGACCATCCAAGCCGAAGAGACAAAAAATGCCAAAACCATGCGGGCTGACAACAATTTGCACGGTGCTTTATCGGGCCGGACAATCCAAAACACGGCTTCTACCATGACCCATTTGATAATGAGCGTCGGAATAATCCAAATGGGAAAGCCGCCGATTAAATCTGCCAGTGCCGAGCCAATCGACGCGGCAAAGCATGCTTCCTTGCGGCCGATAAACAAGACGAGCAAATAAATGACGGCATCGCCCAAATGGGCATAGCCCAGAGGAATCGGGATTTTCGGCAAAAAGGTCATGATAAAAACAAAGGCAGCCAATACGGCTGTCAGGCAAAGCATTTTCGGTGAAACAGCTGTTTCTTTATTCATACAAACTCCTCCTATGCATACCCTGTATCGTCATACAATCAGCTTTGTGCAGTCTATCCCATGTAAAAGGCTGTTTGTACGGGTACGCGTTAATCTGTACCCTATTTTATTATATATATGCGTCGTCGTAAATGGGACAGATTTCGTTTTTTCTGTCCTTTTTTTAGGGTGCCTGCTTCTTACTGCCCATACATTGCCAAATGCGCAGAGAACGAGTACAATATAGATATAAATTGTTCTTTTGACTTATGCAGCAAGTTCACAGCATATAGGAGGTCTTTTTGATGTCACATTTACGCAGTATTCCCTTTGATGCAGCTTATCCGATGATTACCGTTCCCTTTTCCGGTGAAACCATAGAAGATGTCGGCGTTTCTGTCAAAGCCGTCATGAAGCATCCCTTTGATATGTTGGAATTTCAAGCCGGCACGTTTAACGGTGTCATCAACTTTACCCAGCTTTGGGATGTATTGACCCGTATTTCCATAGAAACGGATGAAGCGCCGATTCTCTTCTCGTGCGACATGCATGCCCTGCCGGAATATTATCAAACAGCCCGGGATTATGCTGATATTTTGTCTTTTGCCGTACGGACGACACAAATCGATACGGTCGCCATTGAATCGTTCCTGCCGCCGGACACGATTGCCGACATCGCCGACAAATGCATGGAATCCGATGTCATTCCTATGATTACGATTCGCCTGCAAGCCCACACAACGCCGGACATGATGCGCGCCCAGCTCGCAGATATGCTGGGATTGGACGTACACGTCTTCCACGTCGTCATGCCTGTATCTGCGATAGAAGAAATCAAGAGCATGGAAGACACGGCGGCAGCCTTCATGCAGGAACACGCCCATACCAACGTCATCATCCAGCCAGTCGGCGCCGTTGCCAAAGAGCAGCTGCTCCAAGGAAATACGTTCCATTCGCCGCTGCTCTTTGCCGCTGCCGGTACGGAAACGGACACCCTGCCGGACAGTGCCGCTCTCAAAGCTGCGCTGACTAAATAATCAAAGCGTTTCATCAGCCGTTTCTTCGGCCTGTACCGCAAGAGAAGCCATTTTCTTCTTGCTGTAGCGAATAAACGCATTGATAGCTGCCGAATGAATCTGATCTTTTTTCCAAACCAAAAAAGAACTGTTTTCTATAGGCGGCTCAATGGGCCGTTTGCACGTATGAGGCACGTCAAAATTAAAATCAAAGCTCAACGCCACACCCACGCCGGCTTCTATGAGCAGATACTTGTTGTACACCGACAAATTGGTATAGACGGCTTTGCTAATGTTAGGATACGACGGGCCAAACCAGTGCTCTATGCGGTTGCGCACCGATTCGCGGCTGGGCATAATAACGTTTTGTCCCTCCAAATCAGCCGGTGTAATCCGCTCTTTTGCCGTCAGCGGATGGCCTTCGGGCATAATCAAGACCCAAGGATCTTTGTCCGGCAGCGGAATAAAGCTGTATTTGCTGATATCGACAGGCGCAATGACAATGCCAAAGTCCAAAACTCCTTGTTCGATGCGTTCTTTGACATCATCGGCAATCCCTGTATATAACGAAAATTCGACACCCGGATAGGCTCTGCGAAAATCTGCCATACAGGACGCAACGTATGTAAGATTGATCGTCTCCCCGCAGCCAATAGCAATGCGGCCGGAAATCACTTCGTCCTGGCAGGTCATTTCCTGCTTTGTTTTATCGGCAAGCTCTACGAGTTCCTGTGCCCGGCGGCGCAGCAGCATGCCTTCTTCTGTCAGATGCACACTATGCTTGCTGCGGCGAAACAAGGTGACACCGAATTCTTCTTCCAGCTGCATCAGCTGCCGGGACAGCGTTGGCTGTGTAATATGCAGCAATTTAGCAGATTTGGTAATGTTTTCTTCTCTGGCAACCACTAAAAAATACCGTAATACCCGCAATTCCACCAGTATCTCCCCCTTTCGGATATACTGGTTTTATTATATCACACTGAAAACAGACTGTAACATACCGGTTTCCGCTGTCAGGCACTACGCTCTTTCGTGAAACGTTTTTTATTTGTAGTTGGGAGATAAACATCTTTTTAAACGTCAAGGGTAAACGCATATTACATAAAAAACGAGACTGCACAAAATGGGAATGTACCCTTTTTGCTGCAGTCTCGCTGCGTGATAATTCCCTTTTGGGGAAATTATCGCATATTATTTGATATAGCTCAAGACAACGTCGGTCATCTTCGTCGTATCGGCTTTTTTGAAACCTTCTTTATATAAATCCGGTGTACGCCAGCCGGCAGCTAAAGCGTCATCAACGGCTTTTTCTATGCTGTCTGCCGCAGCGTCTTCGTTGAGCGAATACCGCAGGAGCATCGCTGCCGAAAGAATAGTCGCGCAGGGGTTGGCAATGCCTTTGCCGGCAATATCCGGTGCCGAGCCGTGAATCGGTTCGTACAGGCTGGTCTGTTCGCCAATGGATGCCGACGGCATCATGCCGATAGAGCCGCCGAGGACAGCTGCTTCGTCGCTCAAAATATCGCCGAACAGATTGCTCGTCACGATGACGTCAAACTGTTTCGGATTGAGTGCCAGCTGCATAGCGCAGTTATCGACATAGAAATGATTCAGTGCTACATCGGGATAGGCTTTGGCTGTGTCTATAACAGTGCGGCGCCACAAGCGGGATGTTGCCAAGACATTAGCTTTATCGACAGATGTTACTTTATGGCGGCGTTTCTGTGCTGCCGTCATGGCAAACTTGGTAATGCGCTGTACTTCCGGTACGCTGTAGTTTTCCAAATCCCACGCCCGTTCTACGCCGTTATGTATTTCAGATTCGCAGCGGTCGCCAAAATAAATGCCGCCGACGAGTTCACGAACGATGAGGACATCCGTTCCCGTTACGATATCCGGTTTGAGCGGAGAATATTCTGCCAGTACGGCCGGTACTTTGACCGGACGGAGATTGACATACAATCCCAAGGCCTTGCGCAGTCCCAAAACGGCTTGTTCCGGACGCAGCGTCGGTTCTACGTTGTCCCATTGGTCACCGCCGACAGCACCAAACAAAATCGCATCTGCTTTTTTAGCTGCTTCAATCGTATCTTCCGGCAGCGGCGTGCCGAATTTATCATAGGCTGTGCCGCCGGCATCTTTCGTTTCAAAAGTCAAGCCGATATGATATATGTCATCTATTTTCTGCAGTACTTTGACTGCTGCATCTGTAATTTCTTTGCCAATTCCATCGCCGGGAATGACGGTAATATGTTTAGCCATTCTTATTTATACTCCTTTACATAGTTGATTAAGCCGCCTGCTTTAGCAATATCCTGGATAAAGCCCGGCAGCGGCGGTGCCTGGAAGGTATCGCCTGTCGTTTTATCGATGATTGTTCCTGTCGACAAATCGACGGATACGATGTCACCGGCTTTGATTTTTTCGACATCATCGCCAATTTCCAGCACAGGCAGGCCTACGTTGATGGCATTGCGGTAAAAAATACGCGCAAAGCTGGCTGCGATAATGACGGGAATACCTGATGCTTTAATAGCAATCGGCGCATGTTCACGGGACGAGCCGCAGCCAAAATTATGGCCGCCGACCATGATGTCTCCGGTTTTGACATTGGGTGCAAAGGATTCATCAATATCTACCATGCAGTGCGATGCTAATTCTTTGGGGTCAAAACTGTTCAAATACCGTGCCGGTATAATGACGTCTGTATCTATATTATCGCCGTAGCGCCATACTTTTCCTTCTAAACTCATCTTAGTGTACCTCCTTCGGTGCTGCAATCTTGCCTAAGATTGCACTGGCAGCCGCTACCTGCGGACCGGCCAAATATACTTCACTGTCTACATGTCCCATACGGCCGCGGAAGTTGCGGTTCGTCGTGGACACGCATTTTTCTCCTGCCGTCATGATGCCCATGTAGCCGCCCAGGCAGGGACCGCAAGTCGGTGTCGATACAGCACAGCCCGCTTTGATGAACGTTTCGATATAGCCGGCTTTCATGGCTTCCATATAGACGTGCTGGCTGCCGGGAATGACAATGCAGCGTACATTGGGGTGTACCGTATGCCCTGCAAAAATCTTGGCAGCAATCTGCAAATCTTCCAACCGGCCATTCGTACAGGAACCGATGACAACCTGGTCAATGGCGATGTCGCCAAACGTGCCGATAACTTTGGTGTTTTCCGGTAAATGTGGGAAGGCAACAACCGGTTTTAATTCGGACAAATTGATTTCGACAGTGCGGCAGTATACGGCATCGTCATCAGCTGTCACGATGTCGTAGCCGTCTTCTACACGGCCTTTTTCGTAGGCAATCGTCTGGTCATCTACAGGGAAAATACCGTTTTTAGCACCAGCTTCAATAGCCATGTTGGCAATGGTGAAACGGTCAGTCATGTCCAGTGCCTGTACGCCTTCACCTGTAAATTCCAATGATTTGTACAGCGCGCCGTCGACGCCAATCATGCCAATCAACGTAAGCATGACGTCTTTCCCTGTAATGTCATCAGGTTTGCTGCCTGTCAGATGTACATTGATGGCTTCTGGTACTTTCAGCCAGACTTCGCCGGTTGCCATAGCGACGCCCAAATCCGTAGAGCCGACGCCTGTCGAAAAGCCGCCCAGCGCGCCATACGTGCAGGTATGGGAATCGGCACCAATCGTCAGCATGCCCGGAGCGACAATGCCTTGTTCCGGCAGCAGGACATGTTCAATACCGACGCGCCCTACTTCATAATAATATTTGATAGCGTGTTTTTTGGCAAAATCACGAACGATTTTGGCTAATCCCGCTGATTTGATATCTTTGTTCGGCGTAAAATGATCTGGAATCAAGGCAATTTTATTTTTATCAAAAACAGGCTTGCCAATTTTTTCAAACTCTTTAATGGCCGGCGGCGCCGTAATATCGTTGGCCAATACTCTATCTACTTTACAAGTAATTAACTCTCCGGCTTTGACCGCAGGAACTCCGGCGTGTTTAGCCAGAATTTTTTGTGTCATCGTCATTCCCATGTTTTCATTCCTCCATCTGTTGACCTTGTCAGTCAAGGTACATGTCTAGTATACGCATATCTATAGTCAAAAGCAATCTATGGCGGCAGCGGCTTAGTGCTGTCCGACAGATGCTTTAAATTCACCGATTTCTTCCGGATTGGATTTCAATGCCCGGAACGTCACGCGCTGCTTGATGCCGTCCATACGGTTGATAGCCGTGACAAACGCCAGGATAGACGCCGTAATCGTATCCGTATCGACACCGGCACCCCATGTCGTATGCCCATCTTTGTCGGTCAAGCCAAAGTACGCAATCCCGCGGGAGCTGTCTGCCCGGTCCAAATCATGTTCGCTGTATGCCAAGTTTTCGATTTCAATGCCATAGGCTTTGCAAATCGCGTTGCTGACAGCGTTCAGCTGGCCGTTGCCAGTGCCTTCCAAAATGACTTCTTCGTCGTTGGCTTTCAGCAAAATCTTGCCGGACCATTTGCCGTTTTTCTTCTGCAGCGAGAAGTTTTCGATTTTTAACGGCGCATCGGCATTCAAATAATTTTCTTCAAATACGTTGTAAATTTCAGCCGGCTTGAGTTCCTGATGCTGATGGTCCGATACTTCCTTGACAAAATAGCTGAAATCTTCACGCATTTTCTTCGGCATGTCGATGCCGTAGTTTTGTTCCATAATGAAGCCTACGCCGCCTTTGCCGGACTGGCTGTTGATGCGGATAACGTCCGAATCATACGTGCGGCCCACATCATGCGGATCGATATATAAGTACGGGCATGTCCAGTACTGTTCGTTGTTTTCTTCGCGGAAATGCATGCCTTTGGCAATGGCATCCTGATGAGAACCGGAAAATGCGGCGAACACGAGCTGGCCGGCATACGGCTGGCGGGCGTGTACGCGCATGCGCGTCACTCGTTCGTATATTTCCACTAATTTTGGCATATTGGAGAAATCCAGCTGCGGGTCTACGCCCAGGGCAAACATATTCATGCCAATCGTGACGATGTCGGCGTTGCCTGTGCGTTCGCCGTTGCCAAACAGCGTACCTTCAACACGGTCTGCCCCGGCCAGCATAGCCATTTCTGCATCAGCTACGCCTGTGCCGCGGTCATTGTGCGGATGGACGGACAATACGACGTTGTCGCGATATTTCAAATGCTGGGACATGTAGGCGATTTGGGACGCAAATACATGGGGCATAGACATCTGCACCGTAGACGGCAGGTTGATAATGGCTTTTCTGTCGGCTGTCGGTTTCCATACATCCAATACGGCATTGCAGACTTCCAAAGCGTATTCCGGTTCCGTGCCGGTAAAGCTTTCCGGCGAATATTCAAAACGGTAATTGGCACCGGCTTCGTCCGTCAGACGCTGCAGCAGTTTGGCTCCTTCTACGGCAATTTCTTTGATTTCCGCTTTGGATTTGCGGAATACCTGCTGCCGCTGTGCGAACGATGTCGAGTTATACACATGGACGATGGCGTTTTTGACGCCTTTCAACGCTTCAAAGGTTTTGCGAATGATATGTTCACGCGCCTGCGTCAATACCTGTACAGTGACATCATCGGGAATCATGTCATGGTCTACTAAATACCGCAGAAATTCGTATTCTGTTTCTGACGCTGCCGGAAACCCTACTTCGATTTCTTTAAAGCCCATGTCGACAATGGCTTTATAGAATTCAATCTTTTCTTCCAAGCTCATAGGAATGATGAGTGCCTGATTGCCGTCACGCAAATCAACGCTGCACCATACAGGGGCTTTGTCGGGATATTCTTTTTGAGTCCAGGACATATCTACGACGGGGGGCATAAAATAACCTTTTTTGTAATGTTCTACATGTTTCATACTGCATCTCTCCTATGATTATGGAATAAATTTGAAATAAATTAATTACACAATCAAAATAAAAAAAATCTTTCGCCTCTTGTAAGAGACGAAAGATTATACTTACGCGTTACCACTCTAATTCATACTCAATGTATGCACTCTATAGGTACGGACACAATCGTGCTGTCGATACCCTCCTGTTTATTAACGGCCAGGCCCCGGCTCCACCTACTCTGTATTTCAGCGAGCTGCTTAGAGACGAGTTCAGTTTCCTGCCATTGCTGCTTTCCACCGGCCAGCAGCTCTCTGTAAATTTTCAGAAACATACTAATTCTCTTCAACGCATTTTTATTTTGACTTGTTGATACGTATATTATCACAGGAAACAGGCTTTTGCAAGACATTTTTTAGAATTTTTTATCATATTTTTAACTTAAACCTTTAACTTTGAAAGTCTGTCTTGAATATTTATCACGATACATCGTGGTAAAACGTTAAACTTTTCACTTTAGCAGGAAACGGCCTGTTCGTTTCTGTTTGCATATTTTTTAGTAATGCTGCTGCATTTTTTGCATAAGCAGCAGCATGTTTCAGCAGCGATTTATCTGTGGTATATGCGGCAAAGGCCGGAGAGCCATTTGGCCGTGTCAAAACGCAGCATGCCTTCTTCCAGCTGCCACTGCCAGTTTCCGGTCGGCGTTCCCGGCGTATTCATGCGGCAGGACGCCGGCAGTGCCAGCGCATCCTGCATAGGGATGATAACGGTTTCAGCCTGACGACTGTATACGTACGCAACCATCGCTTTTACGATGTCCTGCGGCTGGGCGGTGTCCGGCAGGTGCAGCGTTTGGCGCAGCTGTGCCTGCTGAACCGGCGTCAGTTCTTCTTCGTACCATCCCAGACTGGTATTGTTGTCATGCGTGCCCGTATACGCCAGGCAGTTTGGCTCCGTATCCAGCGTGTATCTGCCGTCAGCCCGTGATTTCATATGAAAATGCAGCACGTTCATTCCCGGCAGATGCAGCGATTCTTTCAAGGCGCACACGTCATCCGTAATCAACCCTAAGTCTTCGGCTACCAAGGGAATCGACCCCAGTGCCTGATATACGGCTTGGAATAATTCTTTTCCCGGTCCTGGCATCCATGTTCCTTCTTTGGCAGTCTTTGCGTCAGCAGCGACCGCCCAGTACGCGGCAAAGCCCCGAAAATGATCGATGCGGATTTCATCTACGTGCCGCATCAAGTTGTGCAGCCGTTCTATCCACCAAGCATAGCCCGTTTCCTTCATCTTCGCATAGTTGTATAAGGGGTTGCCCCACAGCTGGCCTTCTTCGCAGAAATAATCGGGCGGCACACCGGCAACAGCCGTCGGATTGCCGGCGTCATCGAGCTGAAACAATTCCTGATGAGCCCAGCAGTCCGCACTGTTGTGCGCAATGAACATCGGCATATCTCCTAAAATAGAAATGCCGTTTTGCTGCGCATACGCATGAATATCCTGCCATTGCCGGTAAAAGATGTACTGCAAAAACTTGTAATGCGATATAGAGCCTGCCAGTTCTTTATGATAATAAGCCAGCCCCTGCGCCGTATGGCGGCGAATATTGTCCGGCCAGTGTGTCCAAGAAATACCTTGAAAAAATTCGCTGACAGCACGAAATACAGCATAATCATCGAGCCAATAGGCATTTTCTCTGCAAAAGGCGTCATAACCGTTCCAATGAATACGTAACTGCTTGTCGTGCGATAATGCCCACAACGCTTCTTTTTTGCACTGCCATTGTTCTTCCGGCGTTTTGGCCTGCCGGGCACGGTCGTGAAATGCTGCCAGGTCTTCTGCTGACAGCCACCCCCATTCATGGAGCACGTCCAAAGAGATAAGCCGTTCATTACCGGCAAATGCCGAACTGGACAGATACGGCGAATTTCCTAAAAGCGGCGGTGTCAGCGGCAGTATCTGCCATACACTTTGGCCGGCTGTCTTCAAAAAATCAACAAACTGGTACGCTGCCTGCCCAAGATCTCCCTTGCCGTACAGTGATGGCAGCGACGTCGGATGCAGCAGAATACCGGCCCGTTTTTTCTTACTTGGGGTACACTGCCAGACCTGCACCGTAAGCGGCGGTAAAGTCAACGTTACGCTTCCCGCAACAGTTTGCAGCGGCTGCGCCGCATCCAGCAACGGCGTCAGCGTGCCATACAGCAGCCCGTCTGTCTGTATGGATATCGTCTTCGCTGCCGCCGTGCTCGTGTTCATGACAACCAAAAAACGGCCGTCTTGGCAGTCTTTGCCAAAGACATCTTTGCCGCCTTCGATAGAACGAACATACGCAAACACCGTGTCCGCTGCATATACGGGAATAAACCGTCCCGTCTGAAGGGCATCGTGTTCTTGCCGCAGCTTCGTGCATTGTTTTGTCCACTGCAGCAGTTCCGCATCTTCGTGTCCCCATGGATAGGTACGGCGGTTGTCCGGATCGGTACCGCCCGTTACGCCGGCTTCGTCGCCATAGTAAATACAAGGCGCGCCGGGCATAGTCATCTGCCAAGCTGTCAACAGTTTTACACGCTGTTTTCCTGTCGCTGCCGCACCGTCTTCCGGCGTCATCACCGTCAGGATACGCGCAATATCATGACTGCTGATTACGTTCAGCATGGCATACCAATGTTCTGCCGGATAGTTTTCTATGAGATGCATCAGCTGCCGCTGCATCTGCCCGGCATCGGTCTGGCCCAAGAGGAAATTCACGGCGATCTTCCGCAGGGCGTAATTCATGGCACTGTCTATATCATGGCCGCAAAGATATTCCCGCTGTTCGCTGTAACTGATTTTATTAGAGGCGTCTTCCCATACTTCCCCAATCAAGACCGCGTCGGGGTTTTCTTTTTTCATCGTCTGGTAAAAATCCCGCAAAAACGGCACGGGCAGCTCGTCAATGACATCGAGGCGCCAGCCGCTGATGCCCTGCTTCATCCAGTATTTGAGCACGCTGTTTTCATCATGAATGATAAAATCCATATAAGACGGCTCTGTTTCTTCTACATTGGGCAAATCTGCAACGCCCCACCACGATTCGTACGTATCGGGATACCTTTGAAAGCGAAACCAAGGATAGTACGGCGAATCTTTGGATTCATATGCCCCTGTGCTGTCATACCGGTGAAAGCGGTTGAAATAAAGACTGTCTGCGCCGGTATGGCTGAATACGCCGTCTAAAATAACGGCAATTCCCATTTTTTTTGCCGTTTGGCAAAACGCCGCAAATTCTTCATTGGTACCCAAAAATGGATCGACACGATGATAGTCCCCCGTATCGTAGCGATGATTACTGGCACTTTCAAAAATCGGGTTGAGATAAATCGCCGTAATACCCAATTCGTTTAAATACGATAGTTTTTCTTGTATGCCGGCAAGATTGCCGCCAAAGAAATCATAATATCGTATATCTCCGTTTTCCTTTTTCCAATAAGCTGGCCGATCTTGCCAATCACTATGGATAACAGCACCCGTTTTTCCAGTCAGCGTACTTTGCCCCTGAGAACTGCGATAAAACCTGTCAGGAAAAATCTGATAGACAATGGCATGTTTAAACCAGTCCGGTGTTTTTGTTCGCTTGTCGTATACTGTAATCTGATACGACGGCGGCTCATGGTCATATGTCTTGCCTTCGCCGCCCAGTTGTTCTTCGTTGTTGCCGTAATACAGCGTATACCCATCGCCGCTGACAATAAAATAATACCAAAGCAGACAGCCTTTCGACGGCATGGGCAGGCTCGCTGTAAATGCCTGGCTTTCTTCGTCCCACGTCATCGGTATCAACGATTCACCGGTATGGCTGTGCCAAAGCCGTACGACAGCCCGTTGTATCTGTTCAAGATGACATGCCCGCAAACGCAGTGTGACGACCGCATCAGTCGGTGCTGCGCCAAACACGGAGCGATAAAAAAACTGTTGTGAATGATGATATAATTCTAAATCCATACCTAACTCCTTTGAACAAAAGGGCTGCCGCACGAAGCGGCAAGCCCTTTTTAGTGTATCTTATTTGGTGAGAACTGCCTCATACAGATTCATATAGGCCTGCGCGGATTGTTTCCAGCTATAGTCACTTTCCATGGCGTTTTTGACCAAATGGTCCCAAATAACAGTATCTTCATAATACCCTAATGCCCGTTTGGCTGTAAACAGCAGTTCATGGGCATTAAAGTTTGGGAAACGGAACCCATTTCCTTGACCGGTATGTTTATCAAACGGAACGACCGTATCATTCAAGCCGCCTGTTTCCCGCACGACAGGAATAGAACCATACCGCAGTGCAATCAGCTGGCTCAAGCCGCACGGTTCGTAGCGCGACGGCATGAGGAAAATATCAGACGCTGCATACACACGATGAGCCAAGCCTTCATCAAACAAGATGTTAGCTGATACTTTGGTAGGATGACGCTGTGCCAATTCCCGAAATGCCTGTTCATATGTTTCATCGCCAGTACCGACAATGACCAGCTGTACATCATCCTCTACTAATTCATCCATAATACGAAGGACCAAATCCAGTCCTTTGTCTTCTACCAGCCGCGATACCATGGCAATCATCGGCACGCCGCGTTTGACACGCAGGCCCAATTCACGGCGCAGAGCATCTTTATTGACCCGTTTGCCGCCGCGGGCATTTTCTGCCGTATATGTTTGTGTAATGTGCGAATCCGTTGCCGGATTATATGCCTTTTCATCCAGGCCGTTGATGATACCGCATACCCGATTTTGATTGTCCCGAATGTATCCATCCAGCCGTTCGCCAAAATACGGATACGTAATTTCTTTGGCATACGTCGGGCTGACCGTCGTAATGTAATCGGCATAGACCATGCCGGATTTCATGTAATTGACACAGCCGTCACACTCCAAGTTGCCGTTGTCGAACAATTCCTGCGGCAGCCCGATAATGTCACGCATAATAGCCGGCGGGTAAATGCCCTGGTATTTCAAGTTATGAATCGTATAAATGACTTTCATGTGCTGATAATACGCATCATGACAGAAATCCTCTTTTAAGAAAACCCCCAACAGCCCCGTATGCCAATCATTGCAGTGAATAACGTCCGGCTGAAATCCGATATGGGGCAGCATAGTCAGCACAGCCCGGCAAAAATAGGCAAATCGTTCTGCATCATCATCAAAGCCATACAGGCGATCGCGTTTGAAATACCATTCATTATCCACGAAATATACTTTGACGCCGTCGATATCGATTTCATCAATGCCGTAGTACAGTTGCCGCCAGGCTAGATTAACAATACCTGTCGTGACCGGCTTCATCTGTGTTTTCCATTCGTCTGGAATTAAACTATATTTGGGGATTACCAACCGCACATCCATGCCATTGGCAGCCAATGCTTTGGGCAGCGCACCCATGACATCCGCCAAGCCGCCGGTTTTGATAAAAGGAACGGCTTCTGATGCTACAAACAGCACTTTTTTCATGGGCAATCCTCCCTTTTTCTTTTGGTTTTGATTACGTATTGTCTTTTTCAACTATGTCACGTCCTTATTGTAATTCATTGCTCTTTTTTGTATTTTTCGTACCGCTGCATTTCTTTACAGCTGTCTTTTTAGCGCGTCCTTCCCGCTTAGACGTTTTTACTTGTGCTGCGGCCTGTGTGTTTCTTATCTCTATCGTATCTTTCAATTCCAAATATATCGTCGCCAGCGGCGGCAGTGTCAATTCCAAGGACTGATCCATGCCGTGCATCGGCACCGGCTGTGCAGTAAATTCACCTTCGTTTCGCACATTAGAACCGCCAAACGGCTCTGCATCACTGTTAAACACTTCTACATACGTACCGGGACGAGGCACACCAAAGCGATAGTCATGACGAACAACCGGCGTAAAGTTGCAGACGACAACTGTCATGGCATCTTTCGTGCGGCCGCTGCGGAAAAAGGCAATCACGCTGTTGTTGCAGTCATCACAGCTAATCCAGGAAAAACCAGACCAATCACAGTCCTCTTCCCAAAATTCCGGATGCGTGCCGTAAAATTGGTTGAGCTGCCGCACGTAGTCATGCATGGCTTTGTGCATGGGATAGTCCAACAAATGCCAGTCCAAACTATCGTCATATTTCCATTCGATAAATTGGCCGAAGTCACTGCCCATAAACAACAGTTTCTTGCCGGGATGTGCCATCCAGTACCCATAAAACGCGCGCAGACCGGCAAATTTCTGCCAATAATCACCGGGCATTTTATCCAGCAGCGAATGTTTTCCATGAACGACCTCATCATGCGACAACGGCAAAATGAAATTTTCTGAAAAGGCATAACACAGCGAAAACGTAATCAAATTGTGATTTTCTTTACGAAACAGCGGATCCATTGCCATGTACCGCAGCATGTCGTTCATCCAGCCCATATTCCATTTGTAGTTAAAACCCAAACCGCCCATGTCTACCGGCTTGGTCACTAACGGCCATGATGAAGATTCTTCCGCAATCATCAAGGCCTGCGGATATTCTCGAAAGACAGCTGCATTCAAGTGCCGCAAAAAATCAATGGCTTCTAAGTTTTCCCGGCCACCGTATTTATTGGGCTGCCACCGGCCGTCTGCATGGCCATAATCCAAATAAAGCATATTGGCAACAGCATCTATTCGCAAGCCGTCTATATGAAACTGGCGCAACCAAAATAAGGCACTGGAAATCAGGAACGACTGTACTTCTGTCCGGCCGTAATCAAAATTCATCGTATCCCATTCTTTATTTTCTGCCAGTATCTCATTGCCCGATTCGTAACAAGGCTGTCCGTCAAAATACCGAAGCCCGTGGGCATCTCGGCAAAAATGGCCCGGCACCCAGTCCAAAATGACGCCAATACCCTGCCGGTGGCATACATCAATCAGATACATCAAATCTTCCGGTGCGCCGTAACGGCTGGTTGCTGAAAAATAACCTGTTCCCTGATATCCCCAAGAGCCATCAAAGGGATATTCGCAAAGGGGCATCAATTCGATATGTGTATAATGCATATCTTTGACATACGACACTAAGTCTTTGGCAATACTGCGGTACGTCAGCATGTTACCGTCAGCATCCCGCTTCCATGAGCCAAGGTGCACTTCATACGTCAGCATCGGCTGACTGTATGAATCATAGTGACGGCGGCTTTCCTGCCATTTTTTATCCTTCCATGCATAGTGCAGTTTCGTGATTTTAGATGCCGTATGCGGACGGACTTCCGACGCAAAAGCATAGGGATCGCTTTTTAGCAGGACATCGCCGGCTGCCGTCGTAATTGCATATTTGTAAATATCCCCTTCCTGCAAACCGGGAATATAGGCAATCCAAATGCCGTCACCATACTCACTCCGTTTCATCGGATGCGCCGTATTGTCCCATTGGTTAAAATCTCCAACGACGCTGACAGCCTGGGCATGCGGTGCCCAGACAGCAAAGCGTACACAGGATTTACGACGAAATACGGTAAAATGTGCGCCAAACAGCTGATAACTGGCATGATTGGTGCCTTGATGGTATAAAAAGGTGCTGTATTCATCAATCGCGTTGCGTTTCATTGGGCATTCCCCCTGACCTTATACATTGACGGGATGAATATGCCAAATAGCAGAAGCATACTCCTGAATCGTCCGATCGCTGGAAAAATAGCCGGAATGGGCAATATTGACCGTGCTGGAACGAAGCCAGTCTTCTTTTTGTCCGTAGCGGCGGGCTATTTCTTTTTGGGCGTCACAATAGGACGCAAAATCTTTTAACACAAAGAATTCATCATTTCTATCCAGCAACGATTCATACAGCATGCCAAAATGTTCGCCATTCAGTGTTCTATCTACTAAGGCATTCATCACTTGACGGATATTTCTATCGGTGCTGTACATGTTCCAAGACGAATAGCCGCCGTGCATATAATAATTCATCACTTCATCTGCCCGCAGGCCAAAAATAACGCAGTTGTCATCGCCTACTTCCCGATGAATTTCTACATTGGCGCCATCCATGGTTCCCAGCGTAATTGCTCCGTTCATCATAAATTTCATATTGCCTGTGCCGGAAGCTTCTTTGCCGGCTGTTGAAATCTGTTCACTGACATCGGCTGCCGGGAAAAGCAGCTGTCCCAGCGAAACATTATAATTCTCTAAAAGCAATACCTGCATTTGCTTGCTGACCTGCCGATCTCGGTTAATCATATTGGCTACGACATTAATCAGCTTAATCGTCTGTTTAGCTTCGCCATATCCGGCTGCCGCTTTACCGCCAAACAAATAGGTTCGCGGCGTAATCTGCATGTCTGGATGTTCTTTTAGCTGGTAATACAAATGCAAAATATGCAAAATATTGAGGAGCTGCCGTTTGTATAAATGAATCCGCTTAATTTGGATGTCAAAAATAGAATCGGTTCGTACTTTTATATCATACTTGCTCTTGATGTAGTTTGCCAACACGCCTTTCCGATAGGTCTTGACCGCATCTAACTGCTGCAAAAATGCACAGTCATTCTTAAACGCTTCCAGCCCGGACAACTGTGCCGGTTCTTTGTGCCAACCAGTGCCAATGGCGTCATCAATCAGTGATGTAAGCTGCGGATTAGCCTGAATCAGCCAGCGGCGATGGGAAATGCCATTGGTTTTGTTGGAAAAGCGATTGGGGAAACAGGTATAAAATTGATGCAGCGTCGAATCTTTTAAAATCTGCGAATGTATTTCTGCTACACCGTTGACGCTATGGCTTCCCAATACAGCCAAATGAGCCATATGTACCTGCCCATCCCACAAAACAGCTACATCACGGGCCTTATTTTCATCTCCCGGATACCGTTTTCGCACCTCTTTCAGCCAGCGTCTATTAATTTCATCAATAATAAGGTAAATCCGAGGCAATAACGACTGGAACATGGGAATAGACCATTTTTCCATTGCTTCCGGTAAAATCGTGTGATTCGTATACGCCACAGTCCGAACGGTAATCTTCCAGGCATCTTCCCACGTCATGCCTTCTTCGTCCATGAAAATACGCATCAATTCCGGAATAACTAATACAGGATGGGTATCATTAATATGAATGCTGATATATTGGTCAAAATCATGCAGACTGGTCTTGTATTTTGCCTTATAGTAGCGGACGATACTCTGCACGCCTGCGGATACAAAGAAATACTCCTGCATTAAGCGTAAACGCCGGCCTTCTTCTGTGCTGTCATCCGGATAAAGAAAACGGGAAATTTGCTGTACATGGTCCTTATAACGAAAAGCGCGGTGGCGATCGCCCATCGACAGTTCGCGGTACAAATCTTCACGAGAATACTCAGCACGCCATAACCGCAGTGTATTGACCGTATTGTTGTGATATCCAATAATCGGCACGTCATACGGCACCGCCCGAACAGATGAATACTTTTCATAAATACATTCCAAGTTTCCATCATCAGCTGGCCGCATATACGCATTACCGCCAAACCGGACATTGACTGCTTTATCCACGCGCTTGACCTCCCAAGGATAGCCATGCACCAGCCAGTTATCCGGCAGTTCTACCTGCTGGTCATCTACAATTTTCTGGTTAAACAAGCCGTACTGATACCGAATGCTGCAGCCATGTCCCGGCAGCTGCAAGGCAGCCAAGGAATCAATAAAGCAGGCAGCCAGACGCCCCAGCCCGCCATTGCCCAAGCCGGCATCTCGTTCCTGCGGGATAACATCATCCAAATTCCACCCAAGCTCTTTTAATCCATCCCGGCAGATATGCTCCATGTCTACGCCAATTAAATTAGATTCCAACAACCGTCCCAACAAGAATTCAATCGAAAAGTAATATACCTGCTTGGCTTTCTCTTCGACATACTTTTCTTTGGTATGCATCCATTCTTCACTGACTAAATCACGAACCATATAGGCTACAGTTTGATATACTTCATTCAACGTTAAGTCTTGCAGTTCCTTTTCCCACAATACATGGGCTTTTTGGGTAAATATCTTCTTAAATTCTTCCGTATTCTGCCATTTCCTCATTATTTCTAAGCCCTTTCTTAAATAACGCTGTATTTTCCAATACACAATGGTTTTTCTTTCGTTCCTGTCAGCACTGCTTCCGGCTGAATTACTGTATTCTTATCGCAAATGACATAATCCAGTTCTGCATCATCACCAATGCTAGTATGCTGCATAACAATACTATTGCGAATCACGGCATTTTTACCTACTTTTACTTTACGGAACAAGATAGAATTTTCTACCCGGCCTTCAATAATACAGCCATTAGCAACCAACGAATTGCTGACATGGGATTCTTCCATATACTTAGCAGGTGCTTCATCTTTGATCTTGGTGTAGATATGGCGCTGTTTGTCCATAAGGAATAAATCATGCCATGTTTTAGCATGTAATAAATCCATATTGACCTGGAAATATGATGCAATCGAATCAACGCGTTTCGCATATCCCTGATAGTGATAGCCAAACATCCGCAATCGTCCCACGTTGCGTTTTAAAATATCCGTAATCAAATAATGGTAGCCTTTGGCATAGGCTTTGCGAATGGAATGCTGAAAAATTCGGCTGTCTATCAAAATGCCTCGTTGATAGACATTTTCCCCCGCTTTTATGGACTCTCTCGATTCGATATCGGTAATTCTGTCTCGATCATTGACCGTAATCGCATAGCCGCTGCGATTCCAATCTTCTGTTTGTTTTTGGTAAATAATCGTTACATCGGCATTATGCTGACGGTGAAAATGAAGGACTTCGTCATAATCAATATTCTGTACCGTATCGCAGCCAGTTAATAAAATATAGGGTTTGTCTCCTCGTTCGACAAATAGCAGATTATTATAGTACGCTGCCACATCCCCTTCGACAGGATGCAATACTTCTTCCACCGAAGCCGGCAAGTAAAATAACCCGTCTCCTTTTCGTGCCAGTCCCCATTCTTTCCCGGAACGGATATGGTCCAATACAGACCGTGATTGTGAAGATAACAACAAACCTACATTCGCAATACCTGCATTAACGATATTAGACAAGGTGAAATCAATCAAGCGAAATTTTCCGCCTATCGGAATCGTCGCTAAGGGACGTTTTTCATTCAATTCACTGAGTACGGCATCATTTCTTAAATTAAGTAATGCAATCATATCACTGCTCATGGCTTATGCCTCCTTTTGGGCTTTGCCCTTTTTCATTTCATCATTACGGCCCAACACTGCAACCGAACCGTCTTCATTATGTACAACGGCTCCTTCATGAATAATGCACCGTTCGCCAATAATCGCTTTATCTACAATAGCATTTTTTTTGATGACTGTTCCAGGCATAATCACAGAATTGCTGACCTTGGCACCTTCTTCAATAGTTACATCATAAAAAATAACTGAATTAATCACGTTGCCTAAAATAGCGGAGCCTTCCGCCACCAGTGAGCTTTTAGCACTGCCGGTCGGGCCAATAAAATGAGGCGGCATACTCTGATTGGCAGAATAAATACGCCACTGCGGATTATTTAAATCCAGAGGTGGTTCATCGGCAATCAAATCCATATTGGCCTGCCACAAGCTGTCAATGGTACCGACATCTTTCCAATATCCTTCAAAAGGATACGCATATAACGGCAGCTGATCTGCCAGCATAGCAGGAATTACATTTTTCCCAAAATCATGTTCTGATGCGTCATCTTTTGCATCGGCTTTCAAATAGGCTTCCAATACATCTCGATTAAAAATATAAATTCCCATAGAAGCCAAGTTGCTTTCCGGTTTGGCTGGTTTTTCCTGGAATTTATTAATTCGCATCGTATCATCTGCTACCATAATGCCAAAACGGCTTGCTTCATCCCACGGAACGCGAATCGTGCCAATCGTCACTTTGGCGTCATGTTTTTTGTGAAATGCCAGCATCTTCGCATAATCCATCGAATAAATATGATCCCCTGACAGAATCAGCACGTAATCATCGCCAACCATATCCACAAAATTCAAATTTTGATAAATTGCATCGGCTGTTCCTCGATACCAATTCGAACCGCCGTCACTCGTATACGGCGGCAGCACAAACGTACCGCCTGTATCAGAATCCAAATCCCACGAACTGCCATTACCGACATACCAATTCAATTCCAACGGCTGATACTGCGTCAAAATGCCTACCGTGCCAATCCCGGAATGGCGGCAGTTGCTGAGCGGGAAATCAATAATCCGGTATTTCCCGCCAAACAGAAGACCGGGCTTTGCCTGATCTTTCGTCAATACGCCAAGACGGCTTCCTTTTCCTCCTGCAAGAATCATAGCCAGGCAATTGGATTTTCTCATACAAAATTCCTCCTTAACGAAAGAAATCTCAGGTTTTTGTATATGTATCATAGCCATAAAATCACACTGTCAATCCCATCAGACTTCTTTCTGTGTATTCCGTTAATACTATATATGTAAATATAGAATATTATACGCTAATTATACACCATTTCTTCTGTAAAGATAAAGGAAAATCAGGCCGCAAAATAAGTGTTTTCTGTATTATATGCAAATTTTTACATCGTTATTACAAAAGCACATAAAAAAATATCGTTTACATTCATGCTACGCATATATGCAAACGATATTTATAAAATTTCATCGAGAAGAATGAGGCATTCATGGAGCCAGCCCATCACGCGGATACATTTGCAGTACGTCCTGCTTGGTATATATATTGACATTCAAAGCCCCCAAACGCTCTATACGTATTCTTTTTTTATTTTGTCTCCAAACCATAAAGCCGCTCCATACCAGCACGAGTTACGAGCCAAGTACCTGTAGACTTTCTTGATTCTGCTGTCGTGAATCTCGGCGGCGATTATTTCCGTCCAGCATTCTGCCATACGGGCATAGATAAATGCACTTTCTCTTGCCGCTTTGGCAACCTTGTCATTGCCTTGCGCCAATTTCTGCACAGTGTAATCATAGACCTGCTTTTCTTCTTCGCTCAACTGCGTATGCAAGCCATCATCCGTATTCCCTTCTCTTTCTTATTTTGCTATAATTGATGCAGAAGAAGGAATATTACTTTTCTCATGAGTGTTCGCAGTTATACCAACTCCGCCATTATTGTTGGTGTCTGCTAGAAGAGTGCCGTTGGCGGTATCGGCAGACGGATTAGCACTCCCGTCAAAAAGTAATGTCCCTTTTATTTTTATTTTATGGGGCATAACGGAAACGATAGTGTAATATTGTTTATTTCTCTAACTCTAAATCAATCGGCATAAAGCCTTTAGAATCGTCTTTACAATATACTACGTACCGGCTAGGGTATTTATCACTTTTTATACGTTGTTTCAGAAGCATGGGAATCATCTCACTTGTATTTCCCTTTCTCTCTTCTTTTGCTATAATTGACATAAAAGAAGGTTCTTTGTCGGCGGAAGTGCCTGTTTCTTCACTAGAAGATTCGTGGCTCCGAGATACCAATGGACCTTCTTTTTTCTTTTCTTCACTGGGAAGTGTATGGTTATAGTATTGTATGGACCCATTGTTTCTTTTTAATAAGCGTGATATTTACAGGAACCTTTTCTCCTTTAATGATTGCACTTGTAGATAAATAATAAAAATGTTATCCATGGTGTTTTTTCTTAGATGATTCTTTATCAGAAATATTTGTTGCATTTTGTATCAATGATGGTAAGTATTTTACTAATAATAGCTTATGTTCTTTTGCGCTACGGATAGAACTGACCAATGTGTATTCTAATGGATTTACCGAAGGGATGAACAACAAGATAAAAGTATTAAAGCGAACAGCCTTCGGATTCCGAAATTTCAACAGATTCCGAACACGAATTCTATGGCTGTTTCGTGTAAAACAACAATAAAAAAGGACGTGAGGGAAAAACACTCACGTCCAGCAGTAGTGGATGATTGGAAAGGCACCCCAATATTTGACAAAGAGCTACAAAAAGGCACTTTCTCAAAAGCGGTTGGGATACCGCTCTGAGAAAGTGCCTTTGCATATTCAGACAAATGCGAGGAGCTGCAGCATACGATTTATGCCAGCAGCCTAAGTTCATTACATATCACTGATTCTGCCTACTTTTTGAGGTTTTTGTTTGGTATAGCTTCCTCTATGCCCCAATTTTTCTACAAGGATAAAGAGCATCGGAATGAGGAATACACCCAAAATAGTTGCCATAGATGTACCAAATACGACGGCGATGCCCATGGTAACACGGGAGGCTGCGCCTGCACCGGTAGCTGTTGCCAGCGGGATAGACCCGACGACGAATGCCAGGGACGTCATGATAATAGGACGCAGACGGATTTTTGCCGCTTCAATAGCAGCCGATACGGGATCCATACCGCGTTCATCAACACGAACTTTGGCGTATTCGATAATCAAGATGGCGTTCTTAGCAGCCAAGCCGATGACCGCCAAAATACCAATCTGGAAATACAAGTTATTGGTCTGGTCAAAAATGTACGTAAAGAGTGTCGCACCAAACAAGCCAGTCGGCACACTGAAGAGTACGGCAAATGGTACTTTCCAGCTTTCGTACAACGCAGCCAATACCAAGAATACAAAGAGCAATGCCAACGCAAAGACATAAATCGTCTGGCTGCCGGCCTTGACTTCTTCACGGCTCATGCCGGACCATTCGTACTGATACCCTTCACCCAAGGTTTCCTTGGCTACTTCTTCCAATGCCTTCAGCGTATCACCGGAGCTGACGCCGCTGGCAGGCGACCCCATGACTTTGATAGCCGGGTAATCGTTGAAGCGGTTGATAATAGAAGCAGACCCAACGGATTTAGGCCGAACGAAGTTGGCAATCGAAACCAGCTCGTTTTTAGAGTTACGTACATACAAGTTATTGTTGTCTTCAATCTTCTGACGGAATTCCGGCGAAGCTTGAACAATAACTTTAAAGTTACGGCCGAAGATCGTAAAGTCGTTAATCTGATAGGAGCCGTAGAAGGCCTGCAGTGTCGAGTATACAGAGCTCAGGGAAACGCCTTCACGGGCAACTTTATCACGGTCGATATCCAGCTTGTACCCAGGCGTATCGTTGGAAAAGGCCGTATAAATCGTGCCGATTTCCGGACGCTTACGGGCTGCTGCCAAGAATTTCTGTACGGTGTCATTCAGCTGTGCTGTCGTATGACCGCCGCGGTCTTCAATCTGCATGGTAAAACCGGAAGATACGCCCATTCCGTCGATTGGCGGCGGGTTGATAGCGACAACCGTAGCCTGCGGAATCTGCATGCCGTGCATCATAACTTTGCCAACTAATGTATCAACGGATAAGTCTTTCGTCTTTCGTTCGTCCCAGTCGTTCATGGAAACGAAGGATACGGCACCGTTGGATTTGGCACCGCCGGCAAGCATACTAAAACCAACAACGTTCATAGACATTTTAACGCCCGGCTGGGATTCAATCCAACTCCCCAAATTGTTGGCGATTTTTTGTGTTTCTGTTTGGGAAGTGCCTTCCGGCAAGGTCGTATTGACCATGAGGAAACCGTTATCTTCAGACGGTACAAAGCCCGTCGGAATAATCGTAAACAAGAACCCGGAAATACCGGAGATAATAACCAAAAATACAACACACCATTTGATGCGCTGGTTCAAATAGGCCAAGCGAATGCCGTACCAGTTGACGATACGGTCGAATGTCGCATTAAACCACTGGAAAAATTTGAAAACGCCGTGTGCATTTTCTGTCGGTTTGTGAACCCGCAGAATCGAAGCACACATTGCCGGTGTCAGCGTCAAGGCAACAAATGCAGAAATAACGACAGATACAGCAATCGTCAATGCAAACTGCCGGTACAATACACCGCTCATGCCGCTGAGGAAGCCGACCGGCACGAATACGGAAGCCAGTACGCAGGCAACGCCGACAACCGGACCTTGTACATTCTGCATAGCGATAATCGTAGCCTCACGCGGCGACCTGCTGTTGTACTTGATTTCATATTCGACAGCTTCGATAACAACAATGGCGTCATCGACCAGCAGGCCGATAGCCAATACCATAGCGAACAACGTCAGTGTATTAATGGAGAAATTGAGTACCTTGAAGCAGGCGAATGTACCCAGCAGGGATACTGGAACTGCCAGCAGCGGAATCAAGGTAGAGCGGCCGCTCTGCAGGAACAAATATACAATGGCAGCAACCAAGAGCAACGCTTCGACGAAGGTAATAATAACTTCTTCGATAGATGCTTTTACGAATTTCGTGCTGTCATAAACAATTTTATAATCCAAGTCAGACGGGAAGGATTCTTTCGCTTTAGCCAAGACTTTGATTGCATTGCTTACCGTCTGCATCGCATTGGCATCGGAAGTCAGACTAATCATGAACGTCGCACTCGGCTGGCCATCAAAATAGCCATGAACGGTATAATCCTTAGAGCCCAATTCTACCTTAGCGACATCACCGACGCGAACCATCGTCCCATCAGCATTCGTGCGAATAATAACTTTTTTGAATTCATCAGCAGTAGCCAAACGGCCGTCAGCACGCAGCGTGTATTGATACGTCTGGTCAGACGGCGTCGGCTGTGAACCGACTGTACCAACAGCAGCCTGTGTATTCTGCGTCTGAATAGCAGAAATAATATCGGTCGGCGTAACTTTCAGGATACTCATTTTTAATGGGTCCATCCAAATACGCATAGCATAGTCAGAACCAAATTCCTGTACGTCCCCGATACCGGATACGCCTTTTAATTCATCCATGAAGTACTGTGTCGCATAGTTCTTCATAAATGTTTCATCATACGAACCATTAGGAGAATACAGCGAAAATACCATGGCAGTACCACTAGAAGATTTCTGTACGGTAACACCTGTCTGGGTAACTTCCTGCGGCAGCGTGGACTGTACCTGGCTGATACGGTTTTGGGTATTGACCATATCCATATCATCGTCAGAACCTGTTTCATACTGTACCGTCAAAGAATACCAGCCCGAGTCATTACTGGAACTTTCCATGTTTACCAAGTCATCGACACCGATAAGCTGCCGTTCAATGACACTGGCAACGGTATCGCCGATAACGTCGGCGTTTGCCCCTACATAGGTAGCAGATACACTAATCTGCGGAGGCGTAACGTTTGGATACTTAGCGACAGGAAGCGTAGCCATCGAAAGGAGACCCAAAATGGAAATAATCAGGGAGATTACAATGGCGAAAATCGGCCTGTCAATAAAGAATTTAGATATCACTGTTTTCTCGCCCCCTATTTAGCTTGGCTTGCCGTATCACTGCTCGTAGTATCGTTTTCTATATCATCTTTAGAAAGCAGATGCTGATCTAAGGTTGCGCCGTTAGCTTTTTGATAGCCGTCAACGATAATCAGGTCACCATCATTCAAGCCGTCGTTGATAATCCAGAATTTGCCAACTTTTTGTCCCGGCGTAACTTCTTTGTTTTGTGCCTGGCCGCTTTCATCAATAACAGAAATAAAGTATTTGCCCAGCGTCTGCTGTACAGCCCGCTGCGGTACGAGCAAGGCTTTCTGCTGTACCTGCGTATCGGAAACGACCGTGCCGTACAAGCCCGGAATCAACAGGTTTTCCGGATTTTCAAATACAGCTTTGACAATGATAGAGCCGGAGTTGCCGTCCATGCCGTGGTTGACCTGGGTGACATGGCCTTCATAGGCATACATCGTGCCGTCGCTCAACCGAAGCTGTAAATGGTCGCCCCAGCTTCCCGGTGCGTCCGGTGCTTTTTTCGTCATCTGCAGATATTCTGATTCACTGACAGAGAATTCAACAAATACCGGATTGGTTGATGAAATGGTAACCAAAGCCGTAGAACCAGCTGTAGCATACGTACCAACCGGCACATCATCGACATTCAGTTTGCCGTCAAACGGCGCATAAACAATCGTATCATCGACATTGTCCTGTGCAGCCTGAACCTGTGCGGCCCGTGCTTCTAAAACAGCCTGCTGCTGCTGCGTAGCCGCTTCCTGGTTGGTCACGGTCTGTACGGAAATCGCATCCTGATCGGCTAATGTCTGATACCGCTGCAGGTTGAGCTGTTCATTAGCAAGGTTGGCTGCTGCCTGAGCCTGTGTAGCTCTGGCTTCCTGCAGTGCTGCATCATACGTACGGCTGTCGATGCGGAATAATGGCTGTCCTGCCGTAACGGTCTGCCCGCCTTGTACGTATTTTTCTACGACGCGGCCGGAAATTTTGGCCCGTACAGGTACCTTATCCGTTGCCGTAACGGTGCCGCTGTATTCTGCCCGGACCGGCGTATCTTCTGCATTGACCTTATACGTGTTGACAGAAACAGCTCCGCTTTGTGCTCCTTTTTGTGCGCCACAACCAGCCAGCAAGGCTGCGACTGTCAATATAGTGACGCCCATAGTAAGAAACTTATGCTTTTTTATCATTCGTTAATTGCCCCCTATCTGTTTTGATTCCATATAGAATGACGCAAATACATCGTTCCATGTATTCTGGAAAAGAGTAATCATGTTTTACTTTATCAAAGTAGTTAATGACATCATCAGCTGCACTATACAACATGTGAAGCAATAAAAACTTATCAAACGGTTTAAAATCGTCTTCCTGCTGGGCTATATCCAACAGCTGGCCTAAAATATCCCAATCCGCCTTCCGCGCAACTTCCAATTTTTTACAGACATCCGGCATTTTTTTCATCAAATCTGTCGTTTTCCGCACGGATAATACCGTAATATTATTAGACTTTACTTTAAAAAAGCTAATAATTTTTTCTTCTGTTGTCATATCCGGATCAGCCAGCAGCCTTCGGTGTTCTTCTTGAATCTCGCTCATCATGGAAAGAAGGGATTCTTCAATAATAGCCTGCTTCGACACAAAATGTTCATACAGTGTCCGCTTGCTGATGCGGAGATTGCGAGCCAAATCATCCATATGGAAATCCGAACCGCGGCAATTGATTTCGCGCAGGGCTTCCCTAATAATTCTCTCTCGAATATCTTTTGCCATCTCAACACATCCCAAATCAAAATTGATACATTGCGTAGTAAAGAAACTCAAAATGAAAACTCAGTACCAAGATATAGTTTAATATACTGCCTATGAAAAGTCAATAAAGATTCACTGCGTTGCTCAGGATTTCTTCGTTTACAAGGCAATAGATATACTATTGTATCACCAGGCTGTGTCCTATATTTTAATTTTCATGATGACTTTTCGTATCGGGCGGCTTACACCGTCCGGTGCACACAAGCAGCGGTGTCCGTCTGCCGGCGTAAATACGGCAAAAGTGCCTTCCTGCATATGAATAGGTGTATCAGCAGCTAAAGGCGGATTGTAAAACCAGGCATCTGTGCTGCTTCGGTCTTCTACGACTTTGCCGGCATTCGCAACCGGCTGATACCCAATATATTCACTGCCTTCTATGACCATTTGAATATCTATATATGCCCGGTGGGCTTCCATCTTACGCTGTTCTGCCGGAGCTGTTTCTGTTTCATCGACGTTCATATAATTGCCATTGCCCAGCTCATGCCGTCCCGGTGCCAGATGCTGTATGTCCAGCGATGCCAGTTTTTCAATCCAAGGTGCCAGTTTAGGTGGCAGATACGCTGTTTCTTTTTGCCACTGCTTGATATTTCCTACATACATACGGTCTTACCTCCTCTACTCTTCTTGTTCCCGCTGTGCTACGTTTCTGTCAAACAGAGCGTCTGCAAACTGGGCCGCATCAAAGGGACGCAAATCATCTACGCCTTCCCCTACGCCTACCCAGCGAACCGGTACGCCTAATTCTCTTTTGACCGATAAAATGATGCCGCCTTTGGCTGTACCATCCAGTTTAGTCAGCACAACACCCGTCAGGGGCACGACATCGCCAAACAATTTTGCCTGGCTGACTGCGTTTTGTCCTGTCGTCGCATCCAGTACCAGCAGTGTTTCGTGCGGTGCGCCTTCAATGTTGCGTCCAGCGACACGAGCCATTTTCCGCAGTTCTTCCATCAAATTGGATTTGGTCTGCAGGCGTCCTGCCGTATCGACAAGAAGAATATCGATGCCGCGTGCTTTAGCAGATGCCGTCGCGTCAAAGACAACAGCCGCCGCATCGGCACCTTCCTGATGTTTGACAATGGGCACGCCTGTGCGCTGTGCCCAAATCGTCAGCTGTTCCGACGCCGCTGCGCGGAACGTATCACCGGCTGCCAGCATAACCGACTTGCCCTGCTGGGTATAGTATTTGGCCAGTTTGCCAATCGTCGTTGTTTTGCCGACACCGTTGACACCGACAATAAAGATAACTTCCGTAGAGCCTGTGCGGTCCGGCACCGGTTCATTATTTTCTTCCAACAAGGCGACGATGCATTTTTCCAGGTAGGGAACGACATCATTGCCATCTTCAATCTCTTTGGATTTGACGCCTTCGCGGATTTTGCCGAGCAGGTAATCTGTCGTTTCAATGCCAATATCCCCGGTCAGCATAATGGCTTCCAAATCTTCATACATTTCTTCGTCGATCTTGGCATAGCCGCGAACAACGGTTTCAATATTTTGAATCAGTGAATTTTTAGTCTTTTCCAGACCTTTGCGCAATCTTGAAAAAAATCCCATAGTTATGTTCCTTTCTCTAATAATTCATCTACTTTTACTGTCAGCAGCCTAGATACGCCCCGTTCTTCCATGGTGACTCCCTGCAGCGTATTGGCCGCTTCCATCGTCTTGCGGCGATGAGTAATGACAATAAACTGTGTATGGCCGCTGTAATTTTTTAAATAGCGTGCCATTCGTTCTACATTGGCTTCATCCAGTGCCGCATCCACTTCATCGACCAGACAAAACGGAGCTGGGTGGTATGCCAAAAACGCCAGCAGCAAAGCGATAACCGTCAGCGCACGTTCGCCGCCGGACAATAACGTCAGCTGCTGCTGTTTTTTTCCAGGCGGCTGAATAAAGATGTCAACGCCTGCCGCTAAGACATCTTTCGTATCCGTGAGTACGACATGTGCCGTGCCGCCGCCAAAAAGCCGGCTGAAAATCTGCTGGAAATGTTTGCCGATTTCCTGAAATGCCTGGCGAAACTGTTTGGCCATGGCATCGTCAATTTCTGCGACAATCGCTTCCAGCTTCGTGCGGGATTCCCGCAAATCTTCACATTGATTGTCATAAAACTGCTGCTGCTTGACAGCGGCTTCGTATTCTTCTTCGGCGTTGGGATTGATTTGGCCCAAGCCGGCAATTTGCTGTTTCAGCGCATTTACTTTTTCATGCAGTTCTTTCAATGAGCCGTCCCGCCGCCTGTCCATCGCTTCCTGGCGTGTCAGGCCCTGCATCGTCAGCAGTTCTTCATTGTGCCGGATTTCTCCATGATATTTTTCCAGCTGCAAATCCGCATTGTGCACGCGGCTGCTGCACTGCTGCCGTTTTTCCTGCAGCGTTTTGCCCATCGCTTCTAATTGCTGGCTGCGTTTAAAATTATCTTCCCGTGCTTTATAAAAGGCTTCTTTTGCCGTATCATGCGTTTGGGTTTCTGCTTCTTTAGCTGTAATTTTAGCTGCCAAATCAGCCAGCAAGTGTGCCGTTTCATCCTGCCGCTTTTGCAGTTCTGCCTGCCGCTGTGCCAAGCGGCTGCAATCTTCTTCATGCTGTGCCTGGTTTTGTTTATGCTGCGTTTGCTGTTCTTCTAGATGCCGCACTTGTTCACGCAAGGTTGCCGCATGAATCTGCCCGTCTGTCAGCATGCTGCGGCAGGCTTCTGCTTCTTCCAATGCCTTACGGCGGGCTTCTTCCAAGGCATGTGTATCGGCTGCGGGACTTGTTTTCGCGTCAGCCAGGGCCTGCTCTTTCTGCAGCAGTTCTGCCTGTATATCTGCCCGCGCCTGCAGCAGGGATTCACACTGCGTATCTGCCGCATGCCAAGCGGCTTCCTGCTGCGCTGCTTCTTTTTGGGCCGTCGTCATTTGCCATGTGCTTTTTTGCAGCTCTACAGCAATCTGCTGCTGCTTTTCTTCAGCCGCTTCCATAGCCGTGCGCGCAGCTTCGACTTCCTGTCGTTTGGCCGTACCTACCTTGACAGCATCAGCCAGCTTTGTTTGCTGTGCCGCTGCTTTTTCTTTTAGTTCCTGCAGCAGTACACGCCGGCTAATCAACGAGCTTTCCTTAGCTTTCATACTGCCGCCGGTCAGCGAACCGCCGGCATGAAACTGCGTCCCGTCCAAGCAGACAATACGCAGCCGATGACGGTATTTTCGCGCAACAGCTGAACCGGCTGCCATCGTTTCTGCAATCAGCGTCTTTCCCAACAGCGACATAAACACGGGCTGATAGGCTGCGTCATAGGTTATCAGCTCATTGGCAAAGCCCAAAATGCCTTTTTCTTTGGCAGCCTGTATTTCATCCTGCGTACGAGTTCGTTCTCGAATCGTATCGAGCGGCAAAAACGTCGTTCGGCCGGCATGCCGTTCTTTGAGATACGCAATAGCCGCTTTGGCTGCGTCTTCCGTCTGTGTAATGACATACCGGGCTGCCGCGCCTAACGCCACATCCAGTGCTGTCGCATACAGTATGGGAATTTGGCATACTTCGCCGACGACGCCGCAGATACCGCTGCGCCAGGGCGTATGGGCATCCAGTACAGCTTTTACCGGACGGCCTACGCCTTCATGTTCCTGCTCCATACTTTCCAGCACGCGGATACGCTGCGTCAAGGCATCCACAGTTCCCCGCAAATGCCGGTATGTGTTTTCGGCTTCCTGCATGACCGCTTCACTCGCCTGCAGCTTTTTTTGCTGTGCCGCTGCCTGCGTTTCATACGCCTGCGCTTCCTGCTGCAGAGCTTGGCATTTCTGTTCTTCCGCCAACCCGCGTGTCTGGGACTGTTTCCAAGCGTCCCGCTGCTGCTTTAGCGTCTGGTTTACTTCTTCATACCGTGCGCTGTTTTCCTGCAGACGGCGGCGCAGTTCTTCAGCATCACGCTGCAGAACAAACAGCTGCTGCTGCCGCGCCGTATTAGCTGCCGTGACAGTTTCCAAATCAGCTGCCGCCTTTTGGGCATGTGCTTCTGCTTTGCCTGCCAATGCTTCTGTCAGTGCCAAGCCTTTTTCCGCGGCCGCAAGTTCTGTTTCTTTTTGCTGCTGCTGTTCTGCTAAACTGGCTTCTTGTTTTTCCAGCTGCACGGCCTTTTGCTGCAGTACAGTTTTTTCTTCGGCTAATTCCTTCTCATTTTCCTGCAGTGTGACCTGCCGCTGCAAGAACGCATCATGGCGGCTTTTCATACTATCCAGTTCGTTGTGCGCGTTGAGAGCCTGTGCATCGAGATTACGCAGCATTTCATTTTCCTTTTCCATGGTCTGCAGCAGCTGCTGCCGCTGTGATTCTATCGCTGCTATTTTTTTTTCGACATCTGTTTGTTCTGCCAAGGATGCCAAGCGATAATTTTCTGCCTTAGAAAGCAGTCGTTCGCAGTTGCGCAGTTCCTGCAGCGTCAATGTGCCTTCATACGAAATACGCTCACCGTCCAATGCCCGAAACTGTTTTACCTTTTGTGCCTGCGCAGCCAACGGTTCCATTCGCTCTGCCAGCATGCTCATTAGATCCTGAATACGTTCCAAATTGCGTTCTGTTTCTGCGATTTTGCGGAGTCCATCCTGTTTGCGTCCTTTATACCGACTGATACCGGCCACTTCTTCAAAAATGACCCGCCGTTCTTCCGGTTTACTGTTGAGAATCCTGTCTACCCGGTTCTGCCCGATGACAGCCATCGAATCCTGCCCGATGCCCGTCGAGGCAAAGAGCATATGAATATCTTTGAGCCGGCACGGCCGTTTATTGATATAAAATTCACTTTCGCCCGAGCGGAACAAGCGGCGCGTAACAGCAACTTCCGAAAAATCCAAATCCAACGCATGGTCACTGTTGTCAAAATATAAGGACACTTCGGCCGCACCCTGAGGCTGCCGTTTTTCTGTTCCGGCAAAAATAATATCTTCTGCCTTCTGCCCGCGAAGCTGCCGGATATTTTGTTCACCCATGACCCAGCGGACAGCATCTGAAATATTGCTTTTCCCGCTGCCATTGGGACCGACAATCGCCGTAATCCCCTTGTCAAAGGTAAGGGTCGTCTTATCTGCAAAGGATTTAAATCCCCGCAGCTCCATTTTTAAAAGTTGCAATAGTGTAATCCTCTTTCACGGAAATCTTATAACCATCCTGCAAAAAGATGATAATATATAATAGGTATAAAAAGAGCCGGCAAGTAATCCGTCACTTTTAATTTCGTAATGCCCAGCATGTTCAGCGAGATGGCAAAAATCATGACGCTGCCGACAGCATTGAGTTCCCGAATGACATCCGGCGTCATCAGCGGCGAAACCATATGGGCCAATACATAAAAAATCATTTCATAGACAACGATGACTATACACACCGGCAACGTACCCATGCCATAAATTGCGCCAAAAATAATGGACGCTACACCATCCAGCACGGATTTAAAATACAGCAGTGAATAGTCACCCAGCAGCGCCGCCTGCACCGGGCCCAAAATAGACATGGCACCGACAACCTGTATAATCGTCACGACGACAAAGCCCTGCACAAATCGTGAATCGCCGTCTGCGCCTAATTTATTTTTCAACCATTCACCGCTGTGATGCATGCGTTCTTCCAGCTGCAGCACGGTTCCCAGCAAAGTGCCTATCGTCATGGAAGCCAAGAGCAGCAGCAAATTCTCTGTTTTGACAGCTCCCTGCACGCCCATTATACAGACACACAGGGCAATCGCCGAAAACAACGCCTTCGTAATTCGTTCGGGAATTCCTTTTTTCAGCAGAATGCCTGCTGCCGCACCTATAAAAGCCGCTATTCCATTTATTAATACACCAGCCAACGATACTCCTCCTCTGCGCAGCCCTATCACTGCGTATTTCCCCCGTTTGTACGCCATAAGCTGTTCTATACCCTAAATACACTTTATTATAGCAAATTCCTTTTGTTTATAAAAGATTCCGCTGCAAGTAATATCCAAACAACTCCTTTTCCCTTTCGTTTTACAATAAATTTACAGGCAAAATCCGTAAAATGTTGTATTTTACTTGACGAGATTCCCATTTATGCTTATATTAGAATTTAGGGTTAATGCCCGCAAAAACGAAGAGGAAACGGAGAAGCGGAATGATTCAAGTTTACAAACACAGCAATGGCCATTTGGAAGACAACATATCCTTGGCTTCTGCCGAAAAAGGTTCATGGATCAATGTTGTAAATCCTGATTCCGAAGATTTACAGCTCGTATCAATGGTCACCGAAATCCCAACTGACGTCCTGAAGACCGCGCTGGATACAGAAGAACGTTCTCACGTTGAATTAGAAGATAACTATATATTTGTCGTTATTAATATTCCTATTATATTAGAAACGGACAGCTACGATACGCTGCCGCTGGGCATTTTTATTACGCCTGACTTTATTATTACCCTGTGCATTCAGAACACGGAAGTCATGCGGGCATTTACACAAAACAAATATCCTTTATTTTACACGTTCAAAAAAACAAGGTTCTTGTTTCAGATTCTCTACCGCAGCGCCACGCTTTTTCTGCGGTACTTAATGCAAATCAACCGCCGTACCGATGATATTGAAGAAATCCTGCGGCATTCGATGCGCAACAAGGAATTTTTTATGCTCTTAGAATTACAAAAATCATTGACATACTTCACGTCTGCTCTGCGCAGCAACGGTATCGTTATGGAACGCCTGATGCGGCTGCGGCGCAACACATCGCTCCATCATTTGCTGAAAATGTACGAAGAAGATGAAGATTTGCTGGAAGATGTCATCATCGAAAACAAGCAGGCTATTGAAATGGTAGAAATGTATTCCAACATTCTCATGAGCATGTCTGATACATTTGCCTCCATCATTTCCAACAACTTGAACTTAGTCATGAAATTCTTGGCGTCTATCACGATTATCTTGGCCGTGCCGACGATTATCTTCAGTTTATGGGGTGTCAACGTTCCGGTTCCATTCCAAGAAAACGCCATGGGCTTTTTCTATATCATTATTCTGGCTCTCATTTGTGCCTTGGCAGCCATCGCCATGTTATGGCGAAAAGATTTATTTTAAAAACACGGCAGTCCGTTTGTACAAAAAAGCGTATATTCTCTATCGCAACCAGCGATATGAGTATACGCTTTTTCTTTTTTTCCTCATCTAGTTCTCAAACCATATGGCAGAACGCAGCAAAATCCCGATAAACAACTAACATTTTCCGTTAAGGCTCTACGCTAAACAAAATTTTTATGATATGGTATAGTAGTAATACAGTTTTTACGATACATACGTATACCTACGCGAATGAGGATGGAATCATGAAGTTTTATGCAATTAGTGCCGGCCATAAAACCGGCATTTTTACAAAACAACAAGAATATACACAATATACAGCACATTTCAGCGGCGTGTGTGCCAAAGCGTTTGCAACGAAAGAAGCCGCAGCAGCTTGGCTGGACAGCCAAAAACAAGCCGGGCTCGTATCGACAACACCGGCAGCCTGTTCTGCCCGCCATTCGGCAAAACGCTACTATGCCGTCAGCAGAGGGCGCAAAACCGGTATCATTACCGATACAGCACAATATTATTCCTATACGCAGGGATATAAAGGAGCACGCGCCAAAAGCTTTTCCAATTATCGGGCAGCCAAAGCCTGGCTGCAGCGTGAACAGATATATCAAGCGCATGAAGCAGACGGTGCAGCTTCATCTTTGCTGCATACGCCGCCTTATTCAGCAGCACTGCAGCGGCGTATCCAATTATCACGCGAAGTAAAAGCCTATATCCAAACCTTGGACGCCCAGCGTATCTTGGTCGTAGATATTGAATTAACGGGACTGCTTCCTACAGATGAAATTTTACAAGTATCCATCGTAAATGGCTTGGGACAAGTCGTCTATAATCACTATTTCTGCCCCCAAAAAATCACCTCTTGGGATAGAGCCATGGAAATCCATCATATTACGCCCGCCATGGTAGCTGATAAACCGTCGTTTCAAACAGCTGTCCCCGCCTTGACGCAATTATTTGTCAACGCACAACTGATTGTTGGCTACAGCACCATGCAGGATATCAGCCATCTTCATGCATACGGCGTACAATTTCCGCATGCGCCTATCTATTTGGATATCGGTGAAGCCTATTCGTTTGTCCATACGGATATACTGCATCCCCGTACGTATGCCAAATTAAAAACCTGTGCCGCTCATTATGGATATACAGACGTCAGTTGGCACAACAGTTTGGCTGACACGAAAGCGACACAATATTGTTTTGATGCCATGTTGGAAGATGACGACGCCTTGTTTCGTCTCATGTCATTTTAATGCTTTTCTATAATACTGCTAACATCAAGCAGGCAAAAAAGAGAAATACACGCTGTCATGTACAATAACTGCACGCCAAATATTAAACGCTTCCAGCATGAAAAAAGCTGCCGCACAACGCGGCAGCTTTTTCTGTATAATCTTAGTGTTAAGGAGAACCTTATTTACCTTCAAATGTCGGTTTACGTTTTTCAATGAAAGCTTTCATGCCTTCTTTTTGGTCTGCTGTTGCAAAGCAAAGACCGAATACTTCTGCTTCGTAAGAAATACCTGTTACTACATCGCAGTTAATGCCGCGGTTAATAGCAGCTTTTGCGAGCTGTACAGCAACCGGAGCTTTTTTCGTAATCGTTTTTGCTACTTTCATAACAGCATCCATCAATTCAGCCTGCGGAACAACTTTATTGACCAAACCAATGCGAAGAGCTTCCTGTGCATCGATGATACTTGCCGTATAAATCAATTCTTTGGCATGACCACGGCCAACAACACGAGTCAAGCGCTGTGTACCGCCAAAGCCCGGTGTAATGCCGAGGCCGACTTCCGGCTGACCAAATTTAGCGTTTTCAGAAGCATACCGAATATCGCAGGCGCAGGCCAATTCGCAGCCGCCGCCTAAAGCGAAACCGTTGACAGCTGCAATGACAGGCTGCGGCAGGTTTTCAATTTCTGTAAAGATATTCTGACCTACCTGGCCCCATACGCGGCCTTCTACGGCGTTCTTCGTAGACATTTCAACAATATCAGCACCTGCAACGAACGATTTTTCGCCGGCACCTGTAATGACAACGACCTGAACTGCTTTATCTACAGCAATTTTTTCTACAACATCTTTTAATTCTGTCAATGTTGCCAAGTTCAATGCATTCAATGCTTTTGGACGATTAATAGCAATGGTTGCAATGCCGTTTTCAACTGTATAGTTAATGTTTTCGTATGCCATGATAATAGCCTCCTAATCTGGACAATATTTGTAGTTTGTTTGGACACCATGCTGCGTGCTTTATGGCAAACATGGGCGTGATTTCTCACGCCCACTGTCTGCGGAGCACATTTTGCTCAATATTATTTTGTGTAATCGTAGAAGCCTTTACCTGTTTTGCGGCCGAGGTAGCCAGCGTTAACATATTTTTTGAGGAGCGGGCACGGACGATATTTCGGATCGCCAAAGCCATCATAGAGAACTTCCATGATATGAAGAACAACATCGTTACCAATCAAATCGCTCAAAGCCAATGGGCCCATTGGATGGTTGAAGCCCAGTTTGCAAACGGTATCGATATCTTCTTTGGAAGCAACGCCTTCCATCAAAGCCTGGATAGCTTCGTTAATCATAGGAATAACAACACGGTTGCCTACGAAGCCCGGGAAGTCAGCAACTTTAACAGGGGATTTGCCCAATTCAGTAGCTGTTTCCTGAACTTTTTTAAATGTATCATCGGATGTTGCAATACCATTGATCAATTCGATTAATTTCATGACTGGAGCCGGGTTAAAGAAATGCATGCCGATAACTTTGTCCGGGCGTTTTGTAGCTGCGCCAATCTGCGTAATAGCCAAAGAAGATGTGTTACTTGCCAAAATAGTATGTTCTGGGCAAAGTTCATCTAATTCTTTGAAGATAGCAGATTTGATTTTCAAATCTTCAATAGCTGCTTCAACAACGAGGTCAATATCAGCCATGTTTTCTTTTGTACGAGTTACAAAACCAGAAACACGAGCCATAGCTGCGTCTTTATCTTCCTGTGTCATTTTTCCTTTAGCAACTAATTTTGTTAAGGATTTATCAATTTTAGCTTTGCCGCCAGCAACGAATTCATCTTTAATATCGTTCAAAACAACTTCGCAGCCGTGTGTAGCAAAAACCTGAGCAATACCGGAACCCATTGTACCTGCACCAATTACCATTACTTTTTTACAAAACATGTTTAACTCCTCCTTATTCAGCGTGATTTTTTTCACGTTATTTTCCTTGAAAGCATCACGCTGTTTCAAATAAGATGCACTGCTTACATTCATAAGTATAACACTTTCTACGAAAAAATCTACTAAAAAGCCGCATTATTTTTAAAAATCTTCCTATTTTGTATGCTTTTTACGCTATGATATAACAAGTCAAATGCAATTTTAGCATAATTTAATATAAATACCGCATCTGAGTATGTTATATTATGAACTTTTAGCATGCACTACGTGAAAATATACCTATATATCTGCAGCCATTCCGGCATTGAGTGCTTTGACGATGTGATTTCTTTTTTTATATAGTTCACGATATAACTTGGTACGATCTGGATTCGGCTGATACGTATCTTTCACAGTTAATTGCCGCTGCAGTGCCTGTTTTAATTCTTTTATATCACCTACACTGTACGCAGCAACAATGCAGTTTGTCGGTACAGCTCCTCCGGCTACCTGCAGAGTAACGACCTGTGTATCCAGCATATCGGCTTTGATCTGATTCCATAAGGCATCATGGCTGCCGCCTTCCGTAATGGTCAGCTGTGTCAAATCAATTCCCGCATGCCGGTAGCGGTCCGTAATTTCCATATAATCATAGCCGATTCCTTCTAAGACGCAGCGCCACATAGCACCCTGGTCAGAATCCAGCGTCAGACCGGTAAACGTACCTCTGACATGGGGAAAATCGCCGTTGCCGCCTGTCAAATACGGGATAAACATGGCGCCGTCACAGCCTGCAGGATGGCGGGAAGCCAATGCATCCAGCGTACTGTAATACGCGTCTTCTTCATGACGGCTGACACTGTCTTTGAACCAGCGCAGCGCCAGCCCGCCAGTGCGTACCATGCCCCAATAAAAGTACGTGCCCGGCAGCGTGCCGGAATTAAAAATCAAGCCGCTTCCCGGTACGGACAGTTCCGGAATAATGCCGTCCGTCGCCGCGCAGAACATGGCACACGTGCCTGCTACGTCCACAGCCCGTCCTGCTTCCAAAATACCGCTGCCCATCATGGATTCCATCGTATCACCGGCACCGGCACAAATCGGAATGCCTGCCGGAAAACCCGTTTCCAACGCGTCTTCTTCCCGCAGCGTGCCAATGATGTCCCAAGGCTTGACTATTTTTGGCATATACGCCGCATCAATACCTAAAATCTGAAGCTGTTCGGCAGACCAATGCTTTTCTACGACATCATACCCCAGTCCCCAGCCGGACATCATGCCCCAGTCAATAAAGGCATCCGTACCGGACAAGCCTGCTAAATGCATCAATACATACGGGCAGTTATGCACGAACTTCACGCCTTTTTCTTTCCATGCCGGAATATGCTTCATAAACCAACGGGCAAACATAGCCGGAAACATGACGTTTGGTTCGGCATTGCCCGTTTCTTTTGCCCAAATAGAATAATTTTTTTCTTTTAATGCCTGTACATCTTCTGCCGTACGGCTGTCCAAATAATTGATATACGGCGTAATGGCATTGCCATCGGCATCGATGCCGGCAATACCGCAGATAATACCGTCCCCCATAATCGCACGCACGGCACGGACGTCCAGTCCTTTATCCCGCATTTGCCGGCTGCATGAAGCCATGCATTGTTTGATCAGGCGATAATACTCATCGACATCCATCTGCACCCATCCCGGATGGGGATAGTATAAAGTCGTTTTTGCCGTATCCATCGCCACGCACTGCAGTGCGTCATCGTATACAGCTACTTTTACACTTTGCGTTCCTGCATCAAATCCCAAATAATACTTCGTTTCCATTCTTGTACCTGCCTTTCTATCCTGCGGCACAAAAAAAGACTGGCATGCCAGTCTTTTTCTTCATGAGAAACACACGGCAAACATTGCTGCCGTGCCCACGTCTTTTCCCATCCAGACTATACTGTCGGTCTCGGAATTACACCGAGTCAGCTCCCAAAGGAGGTTGCGGACTATTACCACCGGTCAGGAATACGAAAGGATTGCCCTTTCTCACCATGCCTCAAAGACTAACTATACGATATAAACTTATATATGTATATCATACTCCAACGAAATATAAAAAACAAGTGTATTCCATTTATAAAAACAGAACACACTATTTGTAAATACATGATTTAATTACAACACCCTTTGACCATGCCGCCCAGTTTGTCCATCAAACCAGTCGTCGATTTATCCGGTTTGGGAAAGCGCCGCAGCGTCGTCATGGCTTCGACATAACACAAATACGAATCGATGGCGGTTTCCGTTTTTATCAGCATGTCCCGATTGATATGTTCAATCAGCGACACGTCGTGCTGCTCAAAGCGGCTGATAATATCATACAGTTCGGTAAAATCCTGAGTTCGTTTGGTATACGTGCAATAAAAGCAATAGCCCAATACAGCATCGCATTTTTCTTTCAAATCCGTCATAGATACATGCTGATATTCTTGGTAATCCTGCTGCAGCTTGTTCAGCCAGTTATCCAAAACACCTTCAAAAAAAGCAAATAAGGAAAGAAGCGCCGCGCGCTGATACCGGCGGCACAAATAAGCTCCCTTTGCCGTATTCTTTTCTTCATGCATGCGGGCTCTTTTTTTTAACGCACAATAATCTTTCCATAATTCTTCATAAATGGAAGCATGGAGCATATCAATATCACCATTTTTAAAAATAGTAACATCTATTTTTGATTTCATAATATGTTTCTTGCTGCCTTCTTTCTGTATGTATCATTACTTTGTCAACGTACTGGTGCAGTGCGGACACCGTGTCGCATCATCAGCTATCGGCATACGGCAGTAAGGACAAAGCCTCGGTTCCGGTGCTGCTTCTTTTTTGGGAAACAGGCGGTTGAGCTGCTTAATCACAATAAAAATAGCAAACGCAATAATTAAGAATTCAAGTACGGTGTTTAAAAACAGGCCGTACGCAATCACAGGAATCCCCTGGGCCTGCGCTTCTGCAAGCGTCGCCGGATGCTGTGTCGTACTCAGCGCAATAAAAAAGTCCGAAAAATCAATGCCGCCAATCAATACGCCCAACGGCGGCATAATGACATTGCTTACCAGCGAGCTGACAATCTTGCCGAAAGCAGCCCCAATCACTACGCCGACAGCCATGTCAATTACATTGCCGCGCATAGCAAAATTTTTAAATTCTTCTAAAAAGGCTTTCATCCAACCCTGTCTCCTTTATTTTTTCTTAGGACTAATTTTTAATACATCCGGATTCTTTGCAGCCATCCGATCCAGGATTTTGCCGTAACCGCCGCTGCCATACATCAGGCAGCGTTTAATACGGCTGATAGTAGCCGTGCTTGCCCCGGTTTTTTTGACAATATCTTCATAGATGTCGCCGGCTTTCAGCATGCGTGCCACTTCCAGCCGGGCCGCAATCGCTTTCATTTCCTGAATCGTACATATATCTTCAAAGAACTCGTAGCATTCATCTAAATTCTGCAGCTCCAAAATGGCCGTAAAGAGCTGGTCATGAAGGTGATCCTTCAATTTTTCGTTTGCACTCATCAACAGCTCAACTCCTTTTCACTTTTATCCTTTAGCGTATAAAACATAATTGTATTATATGACAAATTAAAAAGAATGTCGATAGTCTTTACATTGCAAACAAGTCAATTTGTTCATCTTCCGGCAAGTCGCCCAAACAGCCTTCTTCTGCCATCAAATCTACTGTAGACTGATTGACTTTGCCCCGCATCTTGAGGTCGGCTTTGGAACTAAACGGCGCCTCTTCGCGAGCTGCTACAATTTGTTCCGCTACGTTTTCTCCCAAGCCGTCTACAGCCGTAAACGGCGGCAGGATTTTTCCATCACAAATCGTAAATTTTGTCGCTGCTGAACGGCTGATATCCACATTCATAAAGGAATAGCCGCGCAGGCTCATTTCTACGGCCAATTCCAGCGCAGAATACAAATCCTGATCAATCTTAGTGGCGCTTTTCCCCTTCGCCAAAATTTCTTTCATCGCCTTTCGCTGGCCTTCCAGCCCATGAATCATGGCAGAAAGCTTAAACGCTTTGGCGCGAATCGTAAAGAAAGCCGCATAGTACGCCAGGGGATAGTTGATTTTAAACCAGGCAATCCGGAACGCCATCATAACATACGCAACCGCATGAGCTCTAGGGAACAAATAGCCAATCTTGTGGCACGAATCGATAAACCACTGCGGGATATGACCTTCTTTCAGTTCGCCTTCATAGTCCGTCGTTTTCTGTCCCAATTTATTCAGTTTATCAATGCCTTTCCCTTTACGGACATTTTCCATAACCTTAAAACTTGTTTTCGGTTTTATGCCGTGCTGAATCAAATAGTTCATGATGTCGTCACGAGTGGAAACGGCTTCTTTTAACTGCACGGTTCCGGAAGTGATTAAATCCTGCGCGTTGTTCAGCCAAACGTCTGTCCCATGGGAAAAGCCGGAAATACGTACCAATTCAGAAAACGTTTTCGGCTTGGTATCGACGAGCATTTTGCGGACAAACGTCGTGCCAAATTCCGGAATCCCCAGACTGCCGACTTGGGAGCCTAGTTCTTCCGCTGTAACGCCCAATGCCTTCGGCGAGCAAAACAGACTCATCGTTTCCGGGTCATCAAAGGGAATCGTCTTGGCATCGACGCCCGTCATGTCTTCCAGCATGCGAATAACGGTCGGATCATCATGGCCGAGAATATCGAGTTTAACCAAACGGCCTTCAATGGAGTGATAATCAAAATGCGTCGTAATAATGCCGCTGTCTTTCTTATTGGCCGGATACTGCACCGGTGTAAAGTGGTGCACATCCATATCGCGCGGAATAACCATGACGCCGCCCGGATGCTGGCCTGTCGTACTCTTGACGCCGGTGCAGCCGCTGACCAGGCTGTTGACATACGCATCGTTGACGCGAATGCCCCGAGCTTCGGCCCATTTCATAACATAGCCATACGCCGTCTTGTCTTTGACGGCACCAATCGTGCCGGCGCGGAAAACATTGTCCTTGCCAAACAGTTCTTCTGTATATTTGTGTGCCTTCGGATGGTATTCACCGGAAAAGTTCAAATCAATATCCGGAACTTTGTCGCCGTCAAATCCCAAGAAAATGGCAAACGGAATATTATGCCCGTCTTTGTGCAGCGGCGTGCCGCATTTCGGACATGTTTTATCAGGCAGGTCAAATCCCCCGCCGACTTCTCCGTGCGTAAAAAATTCACTGTATTGGCAATGCGGGCAAACATAATGCGGCGGCAGCGGATTGACTTCCGTAATGTCGGACATCGTAGCGACAAAGGAAGAACCGACAGACCCACGCGACCCTACGAGATAGCCGTCATCGTTGGAATGTTTTACCAGTTTGTGCGCAATGTAATACAAGACACCGAACCCGTGGCCAAGAATAGATGTAAATTCTTCTTCCAATCGGTCTTCTACGATTTTAGGCAGCGGGTCACCGTAAATCCGGTGCGCTTTTTCATAGCACATGTTTTTCAAAGCTTCGGAAGAACCGGCAATCTGCGGAAAGTACAGCGTTTCCTTTGGTACAGGCCGGACATCTTCAATCATTTCGTTGACCTTGTTGGGATTGGTGATAACGACTTCTCTGGCGCGTTCTTCGCCAAGGTACGCAAATTCCCTGAGCATTTCATCTGTAGTCCGCAAGTACAAATCCGGCTGGAACTGCGCGTCTTTAAAGCCCTTGCCAGTCATCAGGATTTCACGATAAATCTTATCTTCCGGATTGAGGAAATGGGCATCACAGGTTGCTACGGTCATCTTGCCCAACTCATCGCCGAGTTTTAAAATCGTGCGGTTTATATCCCGCAGCCCTTCATCATCGGCAACCAAACCTTCCCGCACGAGGAATTGATTGTTCGTAAGCGGCTGGATTTCCAAATAGTCATAGTACGACGCAATTTTTTTCAGTTCCTCATAGGGCAGTTTTTTCTGCACCATAGAGCGAACCAATTCGCCGGCTTCACAGGCAGATCCCAAAATCAATCCTTCCCGGTATTCGTTCAGCACAGCGCGGGGAATCCGCGGCCGGCCGCGATAAATATATTTCAAATGGGAAATGCTGACGAGTTTATACAAGTTGCGAATACCCACTTGGTTTTTCGCTAAGATAATGATGTGATAGGATTGGTCAATTTTGTCATCAAACAAATAGCCTTCCATGCCGTATATGACTTTGACGTTATTGGTCTTGTCCGTAGAAATTTCCTGCAGCAGCGGGAAAGACTGCACAACACCGTGGTCTGTAACGGCAATGGCAGGATGATGCCATTTTTTTATCGTTTTGATTAATTTTTTTACTGTAATCAGCGCATCCATATCACTCATAACGGTATGCAAATGCAGTTCTACGCGCGGCGTCGGGTTGTTGTCTTCCCGTTCTACTGTTTCTGCTTCTTCTTCCATAATATCTTTGGCACTGAATACATAGTCATTGACATAGGTGTCATAAATAACGTCACCATGAATACGGACATAGGCCCCTACGGCCATCCGCTTGACGAGCAGATCATAGTCCTCCGGCGACAGCACGCTTTTGCGGCGGTATTTGCTGGCATTGCCGTTCCCGCCAACTTCCAAAAACTGCCGGCCGGAAATGCCATTTCCCGTATCCGCAATTTGGAAGGACATCAAAATCCGTTTAGATTTCAATTCACGAAATTCTATTTTTACAATCTTCCCTTTGATGATGACATCATTGCGTTCTTCGCCGAGAATATCGTTAATGGGCAGTATATCGCCGCTAAAGGATTTGCCAAACCAAACCCGGCTGTCTGTGCTGCTTCTGCCCGTGCCGCTGCCTTGGCTGCCGGTTTTCTTTACCGGGCCTTCTTCTGCTGCTTTGCAGGCTTTGCGATAGTCTTCATCATACAAAGAATCGTCTTCTTCATAAATAGAATCATAGCAGTCTTCATGCGGTATACCGTACCCATCCATGTCATCTGCCGACACATTGACTACGCTGCGCAGCGGGTCGTCGTCACACAGTGTCAGCGGTATATCGCCGCCATGGTGAACAGTTACGGCTTGATGTTCTACATCTATATCTCCTTCCAATGCCAACTTGCAGCGCACAGCCTGTCGCAGCGTATCTATATCTGAAATTTCGCAGTCGGACTGTGTCCGTATCTTCCATTTTTTTTCTGTCGGCAATGCGCATATTTCTTCTACGCAGACAGGATGCTGGTCATCAAAAGGAATCACAACATCATGCTTAGGAACAATATGCCATACTTTCATTCGTTTTCTATCCTTTCCGGAATACGTATGAATTATTCATCTTCTTCGCCATACCCGTCACTGCCGTCTGTACTGCCGTCATCAGCAGTATCTGTACTGTCTGCATCTTCACTGGGTGCCGCAACAGCCTGCAGCATATCATGCAGGGCATTGATGAGAATATCCTGCGGTTCCAAATCGGATGTTTTGACGACATCTTCAGAAGCCGGGCCGTTGGTAATAACAATTTCCGTGTTGGGTGCATAATGGGACGTAATATCATCGGCATAATGATCGCCGTCCGTGTATGCTACAGTACGATGCACAGTAATATCATGGCCATCGTAGCCTTCTTGTTCCACTTTGTCCGTCACGGCATTGTCATCATGTTTATGCACAACGCGATGCGGCAGATTCTGCAGTTTTGTCGTTTGGAACGTAACCGTGCAGGTATCGGCATGATTGCCCAAAATATAGGTTGTAATCGAGTTTTCACCAGCTGCCGTATAGACATAGACCGGATGCTGGAACGGATTGGTAAAGGCAAAATCCAACGAATCATCTGCAACAGTCGCATCCATGCCGACCGGCACGTAGGCGGCCGGCGCAAAATGAGGAGACCGGCTGGCAATAAATAATCCGGCACGCAAGACGGCATTAAACAGCGTCGTACTAACCTGGCAGACACCGCCGCCGGCATCCGGCACAAGCTTGTTGTCAAAATATACTGGTGCATCTTTGTAGCCATTTTCATGCGTCCGTGCACCGACATATTTGTTAAAGGAAAAATCTTTTTGTGCCGGTACGAGTGCATGATTCAGTTTTTTCTGCGCCAAAAGGATATTGTCATTGCGGTCTTTATTGGAATCATCAAAGTGCGTCGTATAATACGATAATACTGTATCAATAGATTTTAAATCGTCTTTTTTAACAGACGCTTCTTCCCGCGACTGGATCGGCGCGTCGATAGAAGACGGCGTTCCTGCATGCAGCTGATCGTCAATCTGGCTGCGCAGTGCCTCTGTATCTATCACTATACGGTCTTTTTCTTTATGCAGCGTAACGGTCGCATTATCTGCATTCGGTTCGGCATACGCATCTTTCGCTTCTTGATTGTATGTATTATATATATCCGTAATCTTATCATTCAATGCGTCATCATCGACTTTGAGAGACAGCGGCACGTCTTTGCCAAACCGCAGTGTCGTCACGACTTCTGCTACACGGTGCATGGGAGAACCGGTTCGTCCAACCAGATATAATTCATCAGTGATGCGGTCCCGGTCAAAATCCACGTGCAGGGCATCCAGCGAAATCGTTTCGTCTATATCCTTCCCTGTAATCGTTATTTTCTGTCCTTTGAGCTGCTGTTTGTGCGCTGCGATATACTGCTGCAAATCATCAGCAGTCCATCCTTGAATCGACTGTCCATCCAGTGTGACCATCGCGGCGGCTTTATGCTGCGCCGCAAAAAAACTGCCAAAGCCGGCAATGCATACGGCAATCACCACGCCGGCGACTTTCTTCCAGCGGTGCGGATGTTCTTTGATGCCGTGCTTGGCACGATACCGACGGCGATAATCTTTCATTCGTTCTTTTCGAGCTTTTTCTTCTTCCTGCAATTTAAACCCTGCCTTTAGTACTGCAATATAAACAAATAAGCGGCCCTATATCTTCTACTGCTGCCGTTCCTCTGCGAATATTGCGCTGTAATATAAATATGCTGCTAATCATGGTGCGCAGCTCTTCCATCGTCCAATACGATGTCACTTTTTGCAAGTGATACAAGACATATTTGACACTGCGTCCCTTATTAATCTGCGTCATAATCTGTTCACACTGCCGCGGCCCCATATGAGCCTGCTGCAGCTCCTTATATGCCAGCAGCAGCCGCAGCCTGGACAGCATATACCCTGTATTTTTTAAAAACAAATCCTGGCGGGCAAACAATCCTTCAATAAACGGAATCGTATGCCTGCCGTCACGACGCAGAAAATAATCCATAAATGTAAAGAGATTCTTTTCCATCGTACCGGCAAACAATTCCTGCAAATCCGGCACATCGACAGTACATGTTTTCTCTGTCAGCGTAATGCACATCTTTTCCAATTCAGAAAAAACATACATGAGCGGAATCTCATTCCATGTCTGAAACAACCCCCGTAAATACTGCTGTGCACTGCGTGTCAGCGTTTTTCCTTTTTTCTGCAAAAACGTTTCTACGTACGGCATAATATTTTTTTCTGTAACCGCTTCTCCCTCGATGACATCAGCCATAGGCCGCAGCGCTTTAAAAAAAGCACAGCCCGCATCGAGTTTGCCTTTGGTATAAAACAACAGCCCATTTTCGTCACTCATATGAGCCAGCTTTTCCAAAAACCACGTTTCCTCTTTAGAAAGCTTGCTTCGCGAGCGGCCGCCCCGCTTGACAGGCAAAAAAGGACAGTCATACCAAATACTGATTCCGCCGCCGCCAAACAGACTCGTTCCTTCAAACGCTTCCACAACAGCTGCCGCGGCAGTATCTTTGTGAAATGCCTGTACAGCTGCCTCTTGGCTGCGTTCACGGCAGGATGCCAAAAAAGCGGCTTTGCCCTGCTCCATCAAATACGGTTCTGTTCCATATATAATTGCTACTGGTTTCATTGGTTACTATCACCGCCGTAGGTTGTAAATTGCCACGCGCCATGCCGATACGTTCCGATAATCTGACCGTCACGAAAGGTGGAATAGCAAGGGATTTCCTCATAAGCCGCCCGTTCCAGCCATTCTGTATACATCTCATCCTGCTTATGATTTCGATATATAATCAGCGCATCCGCCTCTTTGGGAAAGGCTCTGGGCTGCTTAGCCGAAAGGCTGCGTATTTCAAAACAGCCCGAACGGGAAAATCCACTATTGGGTACTGTATCGCATATATAATACGGTATGCCTTTTTTCCCTCCAGCCATGTTCTCTGCCGGGGCAGACAGGATACGGCATGGTGTCTGCAGTACAAAGAGGTGTTCCAGCTGCGCTGCCGTTTTTTCTGCTTCATAGCCGCTGACGATACACTCCGTCACAGCAAATATGCCTGCACAGCGCATGGCCGGCGCCAACACGCTGGTTGGCTGCATCGGGCTGGCCCACTGTGACTTATTATACCACAGATATACAGAACTATCACTATAGCGAATACAGGGATAGTGTCAAGTTGTTGTGGGAATTTTTATGAAGAAGTTCCTTGAAGCGGATT
>SAMEA104315424__coassemble_384_pt1 | contig 51918 bp, 36 predicted proteins | sample SAMEA104315424__metabat2_low_PE_027 | metagenome-assembled genome bin SAMEA104315424 (sample SAMEA104315424) | gut metagenome | biome: Monkey gut; feature: monkey-associated habitat; material: faeces | place: China | collected 2013
CGGTACTAATAGACCGAGGACTTGACTTAAGCAGAGAAGCAGTTTTGAAGGAGCGAAAGCGACGCGCAAAACTGACTGAATCGCTTACTCCGAATCTCGTGAGAACGGGAAACAGGAAACGGACGAAAGGAAGTGCCTGTTGATTCGGAGTGGGTAAGGGCATCTCAAAGCAGATTTCCGGGAACAATAGGAACGTTAAGGAAAATACTTTTTATGCAGTTGTCAGGATACGAAATCCTGGAAAGATAATTCAGTGGCGATGGCTGTAGGGATCCACCTGTTCCCATGCCGAACACAGCAGTTAAGCCTACAAACGCCGAAAGTACTTGGGGGGAGGCCCCCTGGGAGGATAGGAAGCCGCTGATTAAGAGGAAAAAGAGCACTGGATAATTCCGGTGCTCTTTTTTAGTGGCTAGTGGTTAGTAGTTGGTAGTTCGGGAGTCGTGTTTTTTAGCTGCGGCAACCGGTTACGCATAAGTATATAAAAACAACGACATATTTTATAAAGCTGCAACAAAATAAGAAATTTTGGCTTATTTTGTTGCAGCTTTTTTGTGTTTTCCTTCTAATTTACTGGTATAATCATTATTTTATTTTATGGATACCTAATAAAAATAGATAGTATAGAGACTTTATCGGTTATATACATAGATAGTATATATGCATACATAAGTGCTATAGAAGAAAACCGTGATTTTATTGTATGCAATATGTGTACATGTTATAATAATTCATAGTTATGGTGGTATATATGCTGTTTTTGCACAGATAATACCCCCCCCCGTATACAAGATATAATATATATGATATGTAAAATTGCATCTAACAATAAATTGAGCTTATACATATATAAAATAAAATCTTTATTTTAGGTGGGATGAAGATTTTTAACATAGTCTTTTGAGGAGATGAGAAAATGAAACACAAACAGCGGCTTCGACAGTCTATAACGATGTGGATAATGGCATCTTGGTTAATGATTCCTTTGCCGTTGCAGGCGGCAGGCAATCCTGTGCCGGGTAATATGACATTACCGACAGGTGGCAAATTTGTAAGTGGTAGTGGTACAGGAGATATTTTATCGGATGCATTGAGTGACAGCGGAAAAAACGGTGTCATGGATGTCAAACAAAATGTAGATAATGCTGTTATCAAGTGGAATGATTTTTCTATCGGAGCGAATGCTCAGGTCAACTTTTCCAAAAACGGCGGCGGTGCGTTTAATACGCTGAATTATGTGACAGGCAGTAATATGTCGCAGATTTACGGCAAACTAAATGCTAAAGACGGAAATATTTATCTTGTCAATCCCAATGGCGTACAGATTGGCAATTCGGCAGAAATTAACGTAGGCAGTCTCTATGTGTCCAATACCAATTTAGATATGGATACATTACCGACGTGGAATGGCAGCGGTATTGATACAGTAAGAGCCAGTCAACAAGTAAATAATGCTGAACTCATGTCGCTGGGCTATATTGATGCCAAGAACGTTACCTTTGACGGCAACCGTATTGTATTGGATGTAGATCGGCTGAATCAGAAAACAAATGGTAATTATCATGTTACTATTCAACGGACAACCAATACAGATAGTGACTTTAATTTGGTATTGGGGACAAAAGATACCAGCCAGTCTCTAACAGGTCAGATACAAGTCTTTCAGAATAGAAGTGAAGATACAAATATACAGGAGCATACGTATCAATGGATTCATAATGCAGACGAATTGGGAAACATCGATCTGCAGAAGAACTATGCCCTGCGCAACGCCATTGATGTGACGGGCAAATCCTTTACTTCCATTGGCAGTGAAGGGAAGGAATTTAAAGGTAAAATGGACGGTTTGGGCAATAATATTTTTGGGCTGACAGGTTCTCAGGGATTATTTGGCGTGACCGATGGCGCGAAGATTGGCCATTTCAACTTGATTGCCGGCACGACAGGCGTATCTATTGACGGCACGGGTAAGGAATATACCGGGGCTTTGATTGGCTATGCCAAAAATACGCACGTAGAAGACGTGACGAATACGCTGGATGTCACAGGCACTACCAATGTTGGCGGCTTAGTAGGAAAAGCAGACAGCTCTTCTTTTTATAATGTTATCAACACAGGCCATATTACGGGGCATGAAAAAGTGGGTGGACTTATTGGCAGCATGAGCGGCGGTACTTTGGGTAAAGGAGAAGACACGAGTGATGCTGTCAATGTATCTCACAACATGGGAAAAGTCGAAGGCATTAATGATGGGACCCATTCAAAACCTGATAAGCCGGAAGACTATTATTCGCATCATATTGGTGGTTTAGTTGGCTATGCTTCCGGTGGTGCTGTTATTGGTAATGCAAACGGCAGCGTGATTTCCAACTTGACGCATGTAGAAGGCGGCTATGATGTCGGCGGTATCGTAGGCAGAGCGCAAGATACACATTTGTATAATCTATCCAATGAAGGGGATATTCTAGCCAATGGCTATAAATTAGGGGATTATATATTCCATACAGACTATGAGCAAAATGGGTATCGAGGAAATGATGAGTATCACACGGAGAAGGTACGAACAGCTAATGTTGGCGGCATTGTAGGCTCCATTTCTGTTTCTAACAAAGGCGATAACCCTGAAATAGGTAATGAATCAGAGAATATCAAACACAGCCGCATTGAAAATGTAACCAATAGTGGCGATGTGACCACGACGACAGAAAAATATACGGGTACAGCGGCAGATGTTAACCGTTTGCGGTATACAGCCGGCAACGTCGGCGGTATTGTCGGCAGAGCTAGAAATACAGACATCGACACAGCGACGAATCGGGGCAATCATGTCTATGGGGCGCATAATGTCGGCGGTATTGCCGGATTTTTTGGACGAGATGATAGTAACCAAAATGCGATTGAAAAACAACTATACTATCGTATCCGTAATGCTGTCAACGATGGTGGCGATATTATGGGAACTGGTGCAGTAGATAAAGATGGAATGTTTTCCAAAGAAATTATCCGAAAGGATTATACAACATCCAATGCAGAGAACTATATTACCGGCAATATCGGTGGTATTGCCGGCATGGTTTCCGGTGTTCACCTGTTAATCGCCAACAGCGGCAACCGCGGCAGTGTACATTCGTATACCCATGGTCTGATTGATGATGCAGAGCGAGATGCAGCCTCCACGACAGCGGGCACGGAAGTTCCCACGATTGCCGAAACATCGAATATCGGCGGCATTGTCGGCAAAGTAGACCGCTGGCGGTTAGTGTCTACATCAACAGACTATGCTAACATTGATAAGATTACCTTGAGCGACAAATTAGCAGAGATCAAAAACAATCCCTATACAGCAGGTATCACGGGCTGTTATAATGCCGGTACCGTGGCTGGCTATACGAATATTGGCGGCATTGTCGGCATGTCATATAATAACTCCATTGCTTCTTCGTACAACGTAGGCAATATCTATACTACCCGTATAAGTGAAAAGGATAGATCACCATCGAATATTGGCGGCATTGTCGGTGATACGACGGAACATTCTGCGGCACGGACGATTTTGTATGATGTGTTTAATACGGGAAAAATTGGCACAGAAGATTTTACCTACTATGGTCGTCACGTTGGCGGCATCGTAGGCCGTCTTTCTGGTATTGTAGAAAAAGCCTATAATACAGGGGAGATTTATAATGGTTCTGTTGCAACTGGTGGCATTGCTGGTTGGTGGTATAACGGCTATATAAAAAATGTCTTTAATACAGGAAATATTACGGTAGTAATTAAAAATCAAGGGGATTCAAACGATACAAGTAAAGTTGGCGGTATTGTTGGCGGCGTAGATCTAGCAGGAGGTAATGAAAGTATTGTTACTGATGCAGAAGACAAGCAACTCAGCAATACCAAGAAAGATGGAACGAAAATTAATGATATGATGCTTTCTTATGCGTATAATTTGGGAACGCTTCGTTCATTTACGACGCAAAACAAAGATAGTAAAATAAAAAACAGCGTAGGGGGGCTTATAGGTGGTGTATATGCATATGAAGGTACAGCTGATGAACAAAAATTTTCTTTAAGTAATGTATATACAACAGGCAATTTAGCAGCTTTTGTATGGTCAGATGATAAAAAAGCTTATATACCTAATAATAATAATCGATGGGCTATTGTTGGTGCCTGGGGAGATTCTCATAGTAAATATAATAAAAAAGACAATATATATGCCATAAAAACGAAAGATACAAATACTGGATTTGGTACCTTATCGGATACGGATGGTGGTGTTCGGTATATTTCATTTGATGACCAGCTTAAGAGTGACGCATATAAAAGTCAACCAACTGATAAAACAATTACCGGCAATGGTTTTACATTTTATAACGATTTAGCTGACATTAAATCACATCCCGATTCCTGGCGCATCGATGAAGGCAGTGGTCTGCCTGTTTTGAATGCTTTTTATACAGATACGGATAAATTCAAAACTACGGATGGCAAAAATCTAACAGACTTAGGAAAGACGGGAAGCGTACATCTTACCCATGGCACGGCGTATAATCCCTATTTGACGATAGTAACGATAGACAAAGATAAATTTAATGGTAATACGTTACTTTTGGATGCGCAGAACAAGCTGGAAATGCGGGATTCTTTGGCTGTCTATGGTGCCGGTCTGACGCTGAACAACTTTTCCATTGACTGTACAGCACAAACGGAAAATCATTTGAACTTGTATGGCGGCTTGTTGTACAGTGACGGGGCATTGCAGCTCAATGCGGATAAAAGTAAAACCAACGCAATCATTTTGGGCAAATCGTCTTCTTTGTACGGTTCGTCTGTTACCATGAATGTTATGAACAACCCGCTTACTATCTTTGGAGAAGTCACGGCGACAGGGACTGACGAAAGTGATGCGAAAAACGGCAATATCAACATTAACGCAGGAAGTTTGGAATCGTATTGGAAACTGAACACCGCTGAAAAAGGACAATCGACTACAATTGCTGGTGGGAACGTCATGGATACAAATGCTGATTATACAGAAACGAATTCCAATGACCCTACGGCAGCGATGAAAGACATCAAGACGTACTACAGCCGTATGACTGGTCAAGCTGCGAAAGATGGCGATTTGAACATTACCACCGAGGGCAGTGCTTATTTGCTTTACGGCAACATGAAGCAAGGCAAGACGACCGTCTATGGGGATATGAATATCACGTCACAAACAGGCGATGTCTACGTCGATACGGATTTGTATGTCGGCGGCAGCATCCATCTCCAAGGGGACCATCATCTGATTCTCGATGTGACCCATGTCGGTGCCAAAGAAAACAAAGATGCTGAGTATAACTATGGCACAGCCAAAAGCGTACAGCAGTTTTTCAAAGACCATCAGGATGAAGGACATACTATTTCATTTACCAAAAATGATGGCACAACGAGCAGTCAAGCCAAGATTGCCTTGGATATGTGGGTGAATGGGGATGAAACGGACGACTCAATAGGTCAGTTTAACTTTGACAAATTCGATACAGCAGATACAGAGGAAGCCAAGGGCAGTAAACTGCAAGACGTGCTGGGAAATTACAAAGATTCACTGTACTACTGGGTCAAAAATGAATATCAGCTCAAAGGCATTCAAGATGCGGCAACAAGCCATACCGATAAAAATATATTAAGCTATCATTTTGCCTTGAAAAACAATATCGAAGCCAGTGCGTTGGGAGATTCATACAAAGCCATTGGCAGTGAAGAAAACCAAGCATTTACGGGTATCTTTGACGGCATGGATAATGCCATTATTGGACTCAAAGCGAAAGGCGGACTTTTTGGCAACCTGGGAAGTAGAGAAAAAGATACGGATGGCAACGAAGTAGTGAAACGTGCTTCGGTTCTAAATCTTAAAATTTACGCTTCAGAATTTACTGGTGATACCGTAGGCGCATTAGCCAGCCAGGTAGAAGCGGCTCGAATTTCTCAAATTACTGGTTTGGGTAATACTGTTAAAGGAACTGAGAATGTTGGCGGATTGATTGGCAAATTAAATTTCGGCAGTATTTTAAAAGATGTCAATGATCAGAGTACTGTCATTGCACAGATAAATGATACAAATATAGTTGCCGGAGGACTAGTAGGAAGGAATGCCGGAGGATCTATCAGTAATGCGTCAACCAATAGTGCTGTAACGATAGATGAAACGGGAAATATGAGTACGCATAAAAACGTATTGTATATTGGTGGTATTACAGGCATCAATGACATGGTAAAACAAGAAATTAAGTGGGAAGATGAAATATTTACCTACTATGCGTATGGAGAAATTGAAAATACTAGTGCTCATGGTGTGACAGGAAGAAAGTCACAAGATTCGGTTATATCTGGTGGTATTGCTGGAATAAACAATGGGCGGATTACAAACGGTTATAATGAGAGCGTTATTTATGGCAATGAAGGCGTTGGTGGTATTGCCGGTATCAACAGTTATTGGATTGAAAACGTTACTAATGCCTTGTCCATCAATGGTAAGACGGTTAATAAAACAGGTAAAAATATTGGCGGTATTGTAGGTATTCAGCAAGATAACACAGAGATTGCTGAAGGCGATGATCGGACCGCCCACGTTGAAAACGGAAGAAATACAGCGACGATTTATGGCGATGTGAACGTTGGTGGTATCGTTGGCAGTAATAGTAAAAATTCAGAACTGCATAATTTGGAAAATGCTTTCATGGCAGAAATTAATGGCTGGAAAAATGTCGGCGGTATTGCCGGCTATAATGAAGGCAGAATAGCGGCTGATGGAATGGAACTCAACAATTCCGGAAAGATTGTAGGAAACGAAAATGTAGGAGGTGTAGCAGGTACTAATAAAGGTATTATTCAGAACATCAGTACAGATGTTAAGCTCAAAGCAACGGGAGAACAGGCAAAATACTTCGGCGGTACTGTAGGATTTAATGATATTGAAGGTATTATTCAAGATGCAAAAAATAAATCCATCATTGAAGCAGAAGATGCAGATGCTGTAGGAGGTATTGTTGGCTTAAATAAAGGTACATTGCAGGGAATGGAAAACACTAGCAGTGGCAAGGTCATTGGCGGCAGCCATGTTGGCGGTGTTATTGGTCGTAATGAAGAGAATATTAAAGCTACTCGGCAACAAAAGTGGGAAACTAGACTAGTAGAAAAACACTATTGGGACATCAAAAAAGATGAAAATGGAGAACCCGTACTGGATAGTAATGGGGCGTTTATTTGGGAAGAACGGATAGAAAAGGTTAATGAATCAGTACCAGTATGTAAACCAGCTTTGGATAACAATGGAAATCCTATTATTGATGCAGATGGGAACCCTGTATATACGAATGAACCTATTTATGAATACGTAAACACAAGAATTACCAATGAAGGTACAGTCATTGCCACTAAAGGCGGTGCCGGTGGTATCATAGGTACTAATACGGCGAATTTGACGCAAGTCACGATGACGAATCGGGGAGATGTCCATGGCAATGGCACAACTGCAGAAGATGGTACGGGTGGTTTGATTGGCACTAATAGCGGCAATATTCGTTACTCTTCTCTCATCAACAGCATAAACGGACAAGTCACCGGTCTTTCCAATGTAGGCGGCTTGATTGGCGTCAATAAAGGACATGTCGAAGGCGGCCGCGCACAAGATACAGACCATGACTTGAGTAAGGATGGCAGTCTTGCTGTGGATGCAGGATACTATACCAATACTGTTTACAACAACGGCACGATTCAGGTGGGTTCCTATAATACGAAAGATGCCGACGGTAACTATGTATTGGGCGCGGCAAACGCAAACAGCCAAAACATCGGCGGTCTCATTGGTGATAACCGAGGTACCATCAAAGCAGGCTACAACACGGGCGTTATCAACGCTGACAACAGTACCAACGTCGGCGGCATTGCCGGGAGCAACAGTGGTACGATTGATCAGGTATTTACTAACGTCATGACCAAAGATGGACAAGATCAGACCATTACTGGCAAAGAACATGTAGGTGGTATTGTTGGTAACAATGCCAATGGTGCAACAATTTCCAATGCTTACACAGACAAAAATACTACGGTCATTGGTGCAATGTCTGGCTTGATTGCTGGAAACAATGGAGGATTGATTTCCAATGTTTATGGGGCGAATAAAAACAAGCTGATAGGAAGCGGAACTGCCGTAACTAATGGTTACGAACTTTCTAACAAAGCCAATGATTACAATGGATTTGACTTCACCAACACGTGGAAAATTTACGAAGACCATACCAATCCGCTGCTGAAAGTGTTCCTTACGAAAGCCAATGTATCGGATGACGTATTAAATAATTTGACGTATAACGGTACAAATCAGTTGGATGTGGAACAAATAGTCAAAAACAACATGACGAATCAGAAAGACAATACATCATTTGCTGAGTACAACAAAAATAAAGACTTGATTCAAGGCAGTAAAATGAAAAATGCCGGGACCTATGCCAACTGGCTCTGGTCTGGTCAGATTGTCAAATATACAGATGGTAGCAGTTTTGATCCCAACGTCTTAGGCTATGATTTTGACGTACAGGACAAAACAATTGCTCAAAAAAGACTGACTGTTACCTTAAGAGATATTAGCCGTGTGTATGGCAATAATATTATTTCCGACAATGGTACATACCAGTTTGATGTGAGCGGCTGGATTGCTGGCGAAGAAAATCTTAAAGATAATCTGAGTATTCATGTAACGAGCGATGGAGCGTTAAAAACAGTCAATGGCACAGCGGATGCGGACGGCAAAGTGACAAGTGATGTCGGCGAGTATGGCTGGAATGGGACGATTCAAGGTTTAGGTTCTAATTATACTGTAGATCCGATAGCCGATGGTAAATCGAGCGTAACCCAGGCTGATTTGGAAATCAGCTTGAAGAACATCAGCAGAGTATATGGTAATTTGTTAAGTCAAGACTACAACAGTGCTTGGGAATATAAGAACGACACTAAGTTGGTCAATGGGGACAGCGGCTTAACTGTGTCTGCGACGGACGATGGAGCCATTAAAGAAGGCAGCTATACAGAGGTGCAGAAGACTCAAAACGTAGGAGAATATACGTGGAAAGGTACCTTAGGAGGTGTAGCGAACCTAAATAAGAACTATAAGGTGAAGGTCAATGATCAAGAGGGACTGACAGGCAGTGCAGCATCAAAGGTAACCCAGGCAAACTTGGTTATTAATCTGAATGACATCAGCAGAGTATACGGCAGCCTTGATGCCAAAGATTACCGCAATGAATATACCTATGGAGACAATACGAGTCTAGTTAATGGTGATACCGGATTGATTGTTTCAGCAACGAAAGACGAAGCTATTGCAGACGGTACGCTTACCGATGTCAAGAAGACGCAAAATGTAAGTGACAGCTATAAATGGAGTGGTGGATTGGATGGCGTCACGAATCTGCATACGAATTATAAGGTGGAAGTACGTGATGGTAAATCCGCCGTAACAAAAGCGAAGCTGACGGTAGGGCTGAATGAAGTACATCGTACCTATGGGAATATGAATTTGAAAGATGGGTACAGCTATGGAGTTTCTTCGGTAACTGGAAATGTAAACGGAGACAGCTACAGCACTGCGGACATGACAGTCGTGAAAGACAGTGACACAGCACTGACAGGCAGCGATGCTGGCAGAGTGACGAAAAATGCAGGAAACTACACCTGGACAGGTAAAGTATCCAGCACAAATGCCCTGTTAAACCAGAATTATGAGATAGAAGCAGGACAAGGTACATCTGTCATAGATAAAGCAAAGCTGACGGTAGGGCTGAATGAAGTACATCGTACCTATGGGAATATGAATTTGAAAGACGGGTACAGCTATGGAGCTTCTTCGGTAACTGGAAATGTAAACGGAGACAGCTACAGCGTTGCGGACATGACAGTCGTGAAAGACAGTGACACGGCACTGACAGGCAGCGATGCTGGCAGAGTGACAGAAGATGCAGGAAACTATACCTGGACAGGTAAAGTATCCAGCACGAATGCCCTGTTAAACCAGAATTATGAGATAGAAGCAGGAGAAGGTACATCTGTCATAGATAAAGCAAAGCTGAACCTTACTGTAGGCGATGTGAATACGACGTATGGCACGAAGTTTGATGAAAGCCGGTATGGGTATACCCTGAACGGCAACACAAACGGAGACAGCGAAGAACTCGTCAAGAATCTGATTGGCAAAGTTGATTATACTAACAATGCGGCGAAAGATGGCACGAATGGCACATGGACGGATAATGCAGGCATGTATGTCGGTGCAGTCGGGTTAGGGAAGACAAAAGATCAGATAAACTTGGATAACTATGACGTCGCTAGCATCACTAACGGTACAGCGACGATAGACAAAGCGAAGCTGAACCTTACTGTAGACGATGCGAATACGACGTATGGCACGAAGTTTGATGAAAGCCAGTACAGGTATACCCTGAGCGGCAACACAAACGGAGACAGCGAAGAACTCGTCAAGAACCTGATTGGCGAAGTTGGTTATACCAACAGTGCGGCGAAAGATGGCACGAATGGTATGTGGACAGACAATGCAGGTACGTATGGCAATGCTGTCGGGTTAGGGAAGACAAAAGACCAAATTAACCTAAACAACTATGACGTCGCTAGCATCACTAACGGTACAGCTACGATAAATAAAGCGAAGCTGAACCTTACTGTAGGCGATGCAAATACGACGTATGGCACGAAGTTTGACGAAAGCCGGTATGGGTATACCTTGAGCGGCAACACAAACGGAGACAGCAAAGAACTCGTCAAGAACCTGATTGGCAGTGTATCTTACACCAACAGTGCGGCAAAAGACGGCACCAATGGTATGTGGACAGACAATGCAGGTACGTATGGCAGTGCAGTCGGGTTAGGGAAGACAAAAGAACAGATAAACCTGAGTAACTATGAGGTAGAAAGTATTGCCAACGGTACGGCAAAGATCGACAAAGCTTTGCTTCGTGTTCGTACTGATGACCAGACAATTACCGTGGGTCAGAAACCGAATTATACGGGACGGCTTTGGGGATTAGTCAATGGCGATTCAGAAGAAGTATTAGGGCAGTTACAATATGGTGTTGCTGATGCCAAGTATGAACAAACAGCAGGCACGCATATGGGTGTGATTCGGACTGTCAATGATGGAATGTATGGTGAGTTGCCGTCAGCGTATAGAAAAAATTATGATTTTACGCATGAATGGGGCAACTTGATTGTACAGCAAAATGTACGTCCGCCTATTCCGGATGTTCCCCATGTTGTAACGGATTATTTGTGGTATCATACGCCGTGGGATAAGCAGCATCATTTCCGGGAACGCCGGGCAGAGTTGCATTTTGTGAATGGCGGCGTACATGTGTTGGCAGAGTGAATGATATGGTAGCGCTGGGGAAGACCTGCATAGACATGACTGTGTCTGTGCAGGTGCTTCACCTTTCGTGTAGTGAGAAAGGATTTTTTATACGATGAATTATAAAGTATGCAGTATCGCGATGGCGATGGTCTGTTTAGGAGCGGCGTGTCAAGGGGCATCGCCGATTCCGACGTTTGATAAAGAAGCGGTAACGACACAGCCGTATCAGCGGACAGGCCAGCAGGACCGTCTGATTGATACGAGCCGAATCCATTCGCAGAGCGGCAATACGGGCACGGCAGAACGTCCGGCATTTTATATTCGCAAAATTGTTCTGCAGGGGACACTGCTCCCAGTCGATGAACAGGAAGGGCTGCAGCAGATTTTACGTGCGTACAGCCAACGAAATGTGGAAGTTAGTGAGTTATCCGTGCTGACACAGAAAATTACGGAATATTATCGCAGCAAAGGATATACGATTCCGCAAGCGGTTTTACCAGCCCAGGAAATACAGCGGGGTGTATTGACGATTCATGTCTATACGGCTGCCTATGATTCGATTACGGTACTAAAAAATGAATCCGATGTGGCGGACTCGGTCATTCAAAAGTATGTAAAAAAACTCTGTCCCGGTGATGTCATCAAAGACAATACTGTAGAAATGGTCATGAACAATCTGAATGATTTGCCGGCTGTGACAGCACGGGCCGTTTTCATGCCGGGAGATACTGCCGGTACTACTAAGATGGGCGTAGAAGTGCTGCGGCGTCCTGTATGGAACAACTATATCTTTTTTGATAATGGCGGTGGCTACTATTCGGGCAAATACCGTTATGGGTTTCATATGGAAATCAACAATCCCAGCCATGGCGGGGACAAAGTCATTTTAAACGGCATGATGACCAATCATGAGGTAAAAAACTACGGCGTGCGCTATGAAACGCCGGTTGGGGATGACGGTACGCGCTGGGGTATTGGCTGGAGCCAGTCAAGTTATGAACTAAAAACAAATACTTTTTATACGTCGCTGGGGCAATCCAGAGGAATTAGTTTTTATGGTTTGACGCCGTTATATCGAAACCGGCTGCAGCGGCTTACGTTGCTGTACGGATACGATCATCGGAATATCAAAGACCGTAATCGATATCGCTTCGAGTTGCTGCCGGGCATACCGATTGCCGGAGAGATTTCTACGACAAAGACTGGGAATGTCTTTCATGTGGGATTAAGCGGCAGTCAATATTACCCCAATCAGTTTACTCAATATAGTCTTATCTACTGGAATGGGCATATCCGCACGGATACGGGCAGCGGCAGTCCTATGTATTATGACGGAACTTATCATAAACTGACCGGTGATTTGCTGAATATCTGGTACGACGGGCCGTGGAATTACCGCATCAACGCGAGCGGCCAGCTGGCAAATCGTTCGCTGGATAGCAGTGAACAGTTTTATCTCGGCGGCATGAATGGCGTGCGGGCGTATGGTGCCAGTGATGGATACGGCGATGCGGGATATTTGCTTACAGGAGAAATCCGCCGCCAGACCGGCATCAAGTATTTGGAATCAGCCGTATTTATTGATACAGCTGGCGCGAAGCTGCGAAATGGCGGCGATCGGGCATGGGATCATTTGTCCGGCTGGGGCGTCGGGCTGCGTTATCAAAAGCCGACGGATTGGAATGTACAGCTGGATTATGCGTGGAAAATTCATGGACGCAGAGACCGTACAGAACCGGAAGATCATCAGGGCAGATGGTGGCTGCAGGTATATAAAATGTTTTAGATGATGACGTAAAAAAGGGCTGTCGCGTGAAGCGACAAGCCCTTTTGGTTTGTAGTTTGCAGTTTATCGTTTGTAGTGTTAAAAAGTTATTTTTCTACAGTACTCGTGTGAAGCAATTCTCCTGATGGGAGATAGCTGCTAAAGGATAAGGTATCCTCTGTGGCCTGCATGACGAGGTAGTTGTCTGTTTCCGGCTGGGGAGCGACATATTCATCCAAGGCATGCTGTTTCCAAAGGCCGGGATACTGTACGTTGCCGGCAACGCCGGTAATAATATACAGCGGACCTTTGGCATCGCGTTTGAAATCAGCGATATGGCCGCGGTCGCGGTACGTATGCAAATGTGCGGATAAAACGACATCGACGCCGTATTCATCAAATAAAGGCATCCAGTCTTTGCCTTCCGGAGAGAACCCTTCTTCTCTAGGGTCGGGCCGATTGGCAAAGCCGTACTGCAGGGGGTCTTTATGCATGAGGACGACTTTCCACTTTTTATCCGTGCTGCGAATATCTTTGCGGAACCATGCCATTTCATCTGCCAGCAGCTGCGGCTGGAACTGTGCCATTTCTGTAATCTGCGTGTTTAAGACGATGAAATGCACGTCGCCGTAATCAAAGGAATAAAATTGGTTTTGGTAATCCGGGTTTTCCTGCGCCGGCAGGGAGAACAAATGAAGATATGCGACAGGCATGCGGATTTTCCAATCCCTGTCGTAGGTTTCATGATTGCCCATAATCGGCGCGACAGGGATTTGGCTTGCCATATCCGCAACGACGTCAAACCAGGCATTCCATTGGTAATGGTCCTGCCCGTTATCCACTAAATCGCCCATGTTGACAAAAAACTGGGCATCCGGATTGGCCTGCCATGCCGGGTCCTTGGTGGCTGCCCAGGCACTGTAGTCGCTGGATTGGGAATCAGGGAAAATTAAGGCTTTGAAGGTATGGCCCTGTGCTGTCTGCAGCGGCATCCAGCCACTCCGCTTTTTTTCGTACCCAACGCGGTATTCATATGATGTCCCCGGCGTCAAGTCAGTCAGTACAGCGGTGTGAATGTATGTTGTCGTATCATCGTCGGTAAATTCTTCGCTGCTTGCGGGGACGCTCCATAGGTCATCACTGTCTTTGCGGCGGTATTCGACGACGGCATTGTCTTCTGAAAAGGAAGACTGCCACATAATAGTGCGGGATGTGGTGCTGTCTTTGGTAATAACCTGCCGGATGTTAGCGGCATCTACGGCGTCAGTGGGAGCGTAATGAGCAGCAACGGCTTTTGTCGCTTTCACGCTTTGCTGGGTGACTGTTTTGGCACCGGGAACCCACATGTATACGGCAGCGCAGGCAATGAGCACGATAGGGCACAGCCATTTGGCGAGCTTTTTTTTATTCATCAGTGTATCCTCCTGAAATCAATTACTTTATGCTATCATACTACCTAGAGTGTGCTTTAAGTCAAGATCTAAATACAGCGGACTGCTAACGTATATAGCAAAGAAAAGTAGATGATGTTCGTGTGTTTGTTTATAAAACATTAAGATAAACATAAAAAAATAATAAATATATTGTGTTGACAGATTAAAAATAAAGTGATAGTATAATTACAGTTAATAAATGCAAAAACAACATATGCAGAGGCAATGACGCTGAGAATACGCTTGGATGTCATTGCCTCTATTTGTTTTTGCAGGTAAGGATAGTTGTTTGGTTATAGGGGGAATAGACAATGCGATTGACAGAAACAGGTTTGACAGCAGAAGACATTAAGGCCAAAGTAAAAAAGTACATGATTGAAACGTACGAACGGTACGACTTTTTGGCAGAACGGGCTAAGGGAATGTATGTATACGACGAAAAGGGGACGCCGTATCTGGATTTCTATGCCGGCATTGCCGTCAACAGCGCAGGCAGCTGCAATGACAAAGTCGTCATGGCCGTTATCGATCAGGCTATGGATATTATGCAGACATTCAATTATCCGTATACGATTCCGCAGGCCTTGCTGGCTGAAAAGGTTTGCACGGCTATTGGCATGGATAAAATCTTTTATCAGAATTCTGGGACAGAAGCCAACGAAGCCATGATTAAAATGGCTCGTAAATATGGGGTAGAAACGTATGGCCCGCACAAATACAACATCGTCACGGCGAAGATGTCGTTTCATGGCCGCACGTTTGGTTCCATGAGTGCGACAGGGCAGCCGGACAATGCCTGCCAGATTGGTTTTGGTGATATGACGCCGGGCTTTACGTATGCAGAGTTCAACAATTTGGACGCATTTAAAGAAGCCGTTACGGAAAACACGATTGGCATTATGGTAGAACCGGTACAGGGCGAAGGCGGTATTCACCCGGCAACGAAAGAATTTTTGACGGGCCTGCGGAAATTGTGCGATGAAAAAGGCCTGCTGCTCTTATTGGATGAAGTACAGACGGGCTGGTGCCGTACCGGTGCTGTCATGTCCTATATGAACTACGGAATCAAACCGGACATTGTTTCTATGGCCAAAGCTATGGGCGGCGGCATGCCGATTGCTGCGATTTGTGCGACAGACAAGGTTGCCAAAGCCTTTACGATGGGTTCGCACGGCAGTACCTTTGGCGGCCATCCTGTATCGTGCGCTGCAGCGTTGGCAGAAGTAACCGAACTGCTGGATAAAGATTTGGCCGGCAACGCAAAGAAAATGGGTGCCTATTTCTTGGAACAAGCACGAAAAGAAATTCCGCATCTGAAAGAAGCCCGCGGACAGGGACTGATGATAGGGCTTGAATTTGACGGTGTCAACAGCGTGGATATCAAACACAAATGCTTGGAAAAACATATGCTGACCACGGCGATTGGCTCCAACATCATTCGGCTGGTTCCGCCGCTGATTTTGCAGAAAGAACATGTAGACAAAGCGATTGCTATTTTGAAAGAATCTGTGGAAGAATTGACAAAATAAAATCATCAACAGGGAATGCCTTCTAGGGAGGGGATAGAAGGCATTCGTCTTTTTTAGGGGGGAGATTGGATGAGACATTTTGTAGTAACCGTAGGCTGTGAATTTGGCAGCGGCGGGCCGGAAATCGGCAAAATGCTGGCAGCATCTATGGGGATTGAATATTATGACCGTGATTTGGTCGATAAAGTTGTTGAAAAAATCGGCGTAGATAAAGCGCTGGTAGAGCAGGCCGATAATAAAAACTTCGTGCCCTTTGGCATCAATACGTCGTTGGGGACACGCTATGCGAACTTATCGAATAAAGTCATTTATACGCAGTTTGAAGTTATTCATAAAATGGCACGTCATTCCTGCGTCATCATTGGCCGCTGCAGTGATTATATTTTGAAAGATGAACCGAATGCTATTAATGTATTTATTTATGCACCGGAAGAAAAACGGATACAGGCAGTCGTAGATAAGATGCATGTCACCAAAAAACGGGCCTTGGAATTGATTCATGAGTATGACAGTATGCTGCATAGACGATATAAATATATTACCGGAACCTATCGCGGCGACCGGCACAACCGGCATTTGCTGGTAGACAGCAGTGTATTAGGATGGGAACGGACGGCAAAATTTATTCAAGCGTTTGTCGAAATGCGCTTTGAAGAGATGTAAGTACAACAAATGAGGGGGAATTTATATGGCTGCAACCAAAGCATCTGATTTTGATAAAGTCCTCAGTGCATGGGATATACTGGTTATTGCCTTTGGCGCGATGATTGGCTGGGGCTGGGTTGTTTCTACGGGCGACTGGATTATGCAGGGCGGCGTCGTAGGGGCTATGCTCGGCTTTGTCATTGGCGGCTTGATGGTGTTTTTTGTAGGGCTTACGTATGCGGAACTGACATCAGCCATGCCCCAGTGCGGCGGCGAACATGTCTTTAGCTTTAAAGCGATGGGACCGATTGGCTCGTTTGTCTGCACATGGGCTATTGTCTTGGGGTATGTCAGCGTCGTATGTTTTGAAGCCTGCGCGCTGCCAACCATTGTAACGTATATTTATCCGGACTTTTTGCAGGGGTATTTATACAGCGTAGCTGGATTTGATATTTATGCGTCGTGGCTGGCTCTAGCTATATTGGTAGCTGCTTTTATTACCTATATCAACATTATTGGTACGAAAACGGCTGCTATTTTGCAGACAATTTTGACTGTTATTATCGGCGGCGTAGGTATTCTTTTAATAGCTGCTTCTCTGTTTTCCGGGCAGGCAGATAATTTAGATAATCAGCTGTTTATGGGTGCAACGACAACGGATATGCTCAAAGGAACGCTGGCTGTTGCAGTCATGACGCCGTTCTTCTTTATCGGTTTTGATGTCATTCCGCAGGCTGCAGAAGAAATTTCTGTATCGCTGAAAAAAATCGGCCGTATTTTGATTTTGTCCATTATACTGGCAGTTGCGTTTTATGCCTTAATTATTTTTGGCGTAGGCTACGTCATGAATAATACAGCTATTGCCAATGCCATGAAAGGAGTCGGCGGCTTGGTTACGGCAGATGCCATGGCGACGGCTTTTGGCAGTACGATGATGGCGAAAGTCCTGATTATTGGGGGGCTGTGCGGGATTATTACGAGTTGGAATTCGTTTTTAATCGGCGGCAGCCGTGCTATGTATTCGATGGCGGAATCATACATGATTCCTCATGTATTTGCCAAACTGCACAAAAAATATAAAAGCCCTGTCAATGCGCTGCTGCTTATTGGCCTGCTTTCGGTCATTGCACCGTTTTTTGGCAAAAAAATGCTCGTCTGGGTTGTCGATGCCGGCAACTTTGGCTGTTGCGTAGCGTACTGCATGGTAGCCGTTTCTTTTATGATTCTTCGTTCCAAAGCACCGAATATGCCGCGTCCTTATCGTGTCGGGCATTACAAACTGGTTGGTGCCATGGCAGTATTGATGTCTGGTTTTATGGTAGCGATGTATATCATTCCTGGTTCTGGCGCGGCATTGGTCCCGCAGGAATGGGGCATGGTATTGGGCTGGTCTGTATTGGGCTTGGGTTTTGGCTTGTTCTGCAAAGCACGGTATGGTGAAAAATTTGCTACGCATGTCGATGTCGCTGTGGAAGCACCGAGCGAAACGGCACGCGATATGGCCTTTGGCCTGGCAATGGCAAGTGCTCTGAAGGAAGTACAGGCGGAAGGGGCTGTCACCTATGCGGAACGGCCGCTCAATTTCTCCTTTTTCATGCCGTCCAATATGATTTTTGGCTCGCATACATGCCGCAAAGCCGGTGCGCTTGTCAAAGCGTATGGCAAACAGGCCTTGTTTGTAACGGACTCTACGGCAAAGCGCATAGAAGACGCATGGGAAACGATTCAAGACAGTTTTGATAAGGCAGGCGTACACTACGGTGTGTTTGCCCATGGCGACAATAAAACACAGCAGGTCATGATTCAAAACGGCTTGGAACAGCTGCAGCATATCCAGGGCGATATGGTAGTGGCTGTCGGCGGCAATGATGCAGTGATCAGTGCCAAACAGATTGTATATGCGGCAGAAAAAGAATGGAAAAAACATATTCCGCTGGTCATTATTCCGGCAACGTATGATATAGAAGAAGCATTTCATGGCGTAGTGATGTGGAAAGACGCAGACGGCAAAGACCAGGCGGTATACAGTCCCAGTGCCAATGCGGCAGCTGTTTTGGTCGATCCGGTATGCATGAAAACGATGCGTAAAAAAGAAATTGCCCTGGCTGGATTTGCAGCCGTCTGCCGTACGATTAATGCGTATACGGCGCATACATCCCAGCCTTTAGCAGATGCGATGGCACTGTACGGCTTATCGCTGCTGAAAAAACATTTGGTATCTGTCTATCAGGATACAGCCAGTGAAACAGACTGGGAAAAATTGGTCCTTGGCAGCATTATCAGCTGCATGGTTGGATATGGCACAGGCAATGTGCTGTTATGCGGCATGAAAAAAGCGGCTGAACTGGTTCATATGGCGTATGAAGATGTTCTCCCGGCTGTATATCCGGTATTGCTGGATTTGGCGAGCAAGCAGGATGTATTCCGTTATGGGAAAATCGCGCGTACACTCGGTGGTTTTACAGCCAACGACTGCACGACACGGTTAGCAGAGATGGAAAAACAGCTGCAGCTTGATGTGCGGACAGCTGATTTGGGAATTACGGAAGAAGATATAGCCCGCATGGCTAAAATGTATTTGTCCTACAGTGCGCAAACTGTGGATACAGATACGCAAACAGTACAGCCGGCACAGACCGCAGCAGCATACATGTGAAACAGGTTGTCCTTTTATCCCGATTTTACACTGTCAACGTGTAGAATCGGGACTTTTTTTGCTGAAATAAAGAGGATTTTTTGCTATAATGTGGAATTGTATAAAGTATAGTATGTTATTATTTACATATTGGAGGTAGTCAATATGACGCTCAGTCTATTTTGGTCGCGATATACGCTTGAACTTCACGATCGTCACATTCGCGCGATAGATGAGATGTATCAGTATCTTATTGCACGAGAAAAATGGAATTGGTTTTTGGCAAAAATTCCGGAACAAGAACAAGTCCGGATACTGCGGGGGCATAATCTGGGTGAAGAAGCTTGGACGTGCCGCAAATGGCTGGACCATATGCTGGAATGGATAAAAGAAAACAAACCGCCGACAGTATATAATGCGGTAGTTGAACGGATTCACAGCATGGAACAAAAGCCGTTGGAAGATTTGGAAAAACAAGCGGCCCATTCCTTGTCCCCGGAAGAACTGCAGCATCTCATGCAGGCAGGATATTTTCAATGGCTGAAAAAGTCAGAATCGTAAAGGCGGATTGCCAAGGAGGGCTTATGGCATTGATGCGGCGTGTGTGTATATGTATGATTTGTGTTTTTTGTATAGCTGCAGCCACGGTGATGCCACAGGCTATGGCGGCGGATGCTGTGCGGGCGATTGTGATTACCGGGGAGATTGACGGCAGTCAGGCCGCCTTGGTACAGCGGGGCATTGCGCAGGCTGAAGAAAATCAGGACAAAGCGGTGATGCTGCTCATCAATACGCAGGGAGGCCGCGTAGGCAGTGCGCTGAAAATACGAGATATGCTGCAGCGGACATCGCTGCCGACGATTGCCTATGTCACGTCACGGGCTTGGTCTGCCGGGGCACTGATTGCGCTTTCGTGCCGTCATATTATTATGGCACCGGGCAGCAGCATAGGAGCGGCAGAGCCGATTCCCAATTCGGGAAAAAATATAGCGGCGTTGAAGTCGGAATTCAGCGCGACAGCCAATGCGATGGGGCATAATCCCAGCGTAGCGGAAGCCATGGTCGATAAGACAGACGGGTTCCCGGATTATGCGGAACCTGGGAAGATTTTATCACTGACAGACAAACAGGCAAAAGAGCTGAATGTATCAGAAGGAACGGCGGATTCGCCGGAAGACGCCCTGCGGTTTTTCAGTATGGGAAATGCCGGTGTGCAGTATGAAGAACGAAATTGGAAAGATATGATCGTGGGCGTACTGCAAAATGAATATGTCCGCATGATTTTCATTGCCCTTATTTTAGCTGCCATATTTTTGGAAATTAAGATGGCCGGCATGGGCATAGGCATTGCCGCGGCGTTTGTTTTGGGCGGCATGCTGCTGATAACCGGCGAGGAATCGCTGACGGAAGACATCAAGGTATTAGCGGCGTTTATTGGCAGTTTTGTATGTATTGCTTTGGAACTGGCCGCGCCGGGAGCCGGTATTTTTGGCATTGTTGGCGTGCTGCTTTTGTTTGGCAGTTTGTTTTATATGCTGGGCGCGACGATTGATGCCGTATACATTTTAGCTGGCGGCACCGTGCTGGCATTGGTACTGTTTTATGGTATTGGCAAAAAGCTGCCAAAGAGTCGGCTTTTGTCTAAGTTTACGTTGAAAACTCGTTCTACGAAAGAAAAAGGATATACGTCGCATGAAGATAAAAGTCAGTATTTGTACAAACGCGGCAGAACAATTACGGATTTGAAGCCCAGCGGTTTTGTGCGTATAGACGGCAAACGGGTAGAGGCAAAGGCCGCAGGCAGTGAGTATATTCTGCGGGATACGGATATCCGTGTTGTCAAAACGGCAGGGTACTGCATTACTGTAGAACCGGTTCCCAAACGGGATGCGTAGTATGCAAAGGAGGGTTTTATGTCTATGTTAACGATATTGGCTGTTCCCTTGTTGGTAATTGTGGCAGCCGTCATTGTCATTTCTTTGTTTTTGCATTTTGTGCCGATTGGACTGTGGATTTCTGCCATGGCTGCAGGCGTATCAGTCGGTATTGTCAATCTCATCGGCATGCGGCTGCGGCGCGTAGTGCCGTCCAAGATAATCCTGCCGCTGGTCAAAGCCAATAAGGCCGGATTGGATGTCAACGTCAATCAGTTGGAAGCCCATTATTTAGCCGGCGGGGATGTAGACCGCGTCGTAGATGCGTTAATCGCGGCGCACCGGGCTACGATGTCTCTGACGTTTGAACGGGCCTGCGCCATTGATTTGGCTGGCCGCGACGTGTTGGAAGCCGTGCAGATGAGCGTCAATCCTAAAGTCATTGAAACGCCGTTTATTTCGGCAGTAGCCCAAAACGGCATTGAGCTGAAAGTCCGTGCCCGTGTTACTGTCCGTGCCAATATTGACCGCTTGGTCGGCGGTGCCGGAGAAGCGACGGTCATTGCCCGCGTTGGTGAAGGTATCGTTACTAGTGTCGGCTCGGCAGCAGATCATTCGCAGGTGTTGGAAAACCCGGATGAAATTTCTAAAACCGTACTGAGTAAAGGACTGGATGCAGGTACGGCTTTTGAAATCCTTTCCATTGATATTGCCGATGTAGATGTAGGCCGTAATATCGGCGCGCGTCTGCAGACAGACCAGGCCGAAGCGGACAAGCAGATTGCTCAGGCAAAAGCAGAAGAACGCCGGGCGATGGCTGTTGCCAAAGAACAGGAAATGCAGGCGTATACCCAGGAAATGCAGGCTAAAGTCGTAGAAGCGCAGGCTGAAGTACCACTAGCGTTGGCACAGGCACTGCGGGAAGGCAAGCTGGGCGTTATGGATTATTACAACATGAAAAATATTATGGCAGATACGCAGATGCGGACGGCTGTAGCCCAGGCTGGCGTGCCGAAAGCCAAACCGGCGGCTCCTGCTGAAGACCATCATACAGGACGGACGCCGACTGAAACGGATACGAAGTAGGTGAGCACATGGACTATATATGGCTCATATTCATTATGGTTGCTGCGGCTGTTTTGCCGGATTTATTGCGGCGCAGACGGAACTATCCCAAGCGAAAGGGCCCCATTCCCATACCGCCCCGCAAAGAAGAAGTAAAACGAAAACGGCAGTCGCTGCAGCAGCCTGCAAAGCCGACAACGGTTCCTATAGATACCAAGAAAAAGGAAACCCAGATTTTACCTAAAAAAGAAGAAAAAACGGCTCAGCCAGCTGTGGCCCATCCGGCATCTATGTCTCATGCAAAAGCTGTCGTGCCGAATACCGGCGCAGCAGCTGCCATCACGGTGCCGCATATGGTGCGGCCAGAGCCTTGGAGTACGATTGAGCCGGAAGCGCGAGACATTTATGCAGGGCTGGTATGGGCTGAATTACTGGATAAGCCTTTGGCGCTGCGCAACAAAAATAGATAACGGTAGTGAGGATAACGAATGATTCAAGAAAAGAAAGTGTATGTAGAAGGAATACCTTGCTTGCAAATCACAAGCGGTGAAATGCCGAAAGGCGTCGTGTTGTTTTATCATGGCTGGTCATCCCAAAAAGAATATCAGTCTGTACGGGGACATGTGCTGGCTGCGTATGGGTACGATGTGCTGATTCCGGATGCCGTCAATCATGGCGAACGGGGAACGATTGATTACAATGCGCCGTCGTCATACAGTGCGTTTTGGCAGACTATTTTTCAAAATCTGCGTGAAGTACCCATGCACCTCAAATACATATCTTCTTGGCGTCCCGGCGTGCCGCTGGCTGTAATGGGCCATTCGATGGGCGGCTTTACATCATTGGGCGTCATGACGCATTATAATGAATTTTGTACGGCTGTAGCTCTCAACGGCTCTGGCTGGTGGGATGAATCGGAACGGCGTTTTCGGGCAGCTCTTCATATTGACAAACCGCGCAGTTATCCCTTTTTACAGCGACAGCTGCAGACCATGGATCCGTATCTGCATACGCAGCGCCTGGCAGGACGTTCTGTGCTGGCTCTCAATGGCGGGGCAGATGATGTCGTCGATAATCATGCCCAGGATTTATATATGGCTAAACTCCGCAATACGAAAGACGTTGACTGCAAATGGCTGACATACGACGGATTGGGACATTTTGTTACGACGAACATGATGGGCGATGCCGTTGATTGGCTGGATGAAAAAGTACACCGATAATTTTTGAGGTGTCGTTATATACCAAGAAGGGGCTGCCGCCCGAAGCGGTAAGCCCCTTTTGTCTGTAGGTTTTTAGCTTTTTCTGTCAACGTGAATGCGTTTCATTTTTTTAATCATGCTGAAAATGCCAGCAATGTAGAGGGCAACAGCAATCCAAGTAAAAATAAACGTTACGAGCAGCGGCTTCGTCAGCGGTTCGCCGCTGACGAGGCCGATGACGAGCGAAATGCTGGGAGCCAAGTACATGCAGATGCCTGACACTGTAACAGGCGTGCCTTTCAGTCCGGCTGTAAACAACAGCATAGGCACGGCAGTGACCACACCAGTTGCCGGCAGCAGCAAGTACTGCCAGCCGTGAAATACACCGACAGCACCGCAGCCGTTCCATTCACTCCAAGCAATAAAAGCCAGTGAGAGAGGAACCATGGAAAACGATTCGATAAAGACAGAAATTTGGCTGTCCAGTTGTATTTTTTTCTTTAACAGACTGTACGAAGCCCAAGACCCGCAGATAATTAGTGAAATATACGGGATTTGTCCAAACAAAAAGATCGCGATGCCTAGTCCGGTCATAGCAAAGAAAATGGATAAGAGCTGCAGCTTTCCCAGTTTTTCATGAAACAGCAGGGAACCTAATAAAATGACGACAATGGGATTGATGAAATACGCCAAGCTGGACTGCAGAATATGCTGATGGGTCATGGCGTAGATAAACGTACCCCAGTTGAGCGTAATCATGATGCAGGCGCCGGCTATGTACGGCCATTCCTGACGGTACTGCGTGATTTCTTTGAGATGAGGCAGCAGTTTTTTTTGTATGATTAAGCCGTAACAAAAAACAGCTGACCAGACAATTCGCGTTGCCAAGATGTAAAAAGCGGAAATATCCTGCAAAAGCATCCAAAATAGAGGTAAAAGTCCCCATATAATTTGTCCCAGCAGCGTATAGCCGATATATAGATTCATGGTATATCTTATCCTTTCTTTGTGTATATGTTACGATTATATCAGGAAGGACGGCAAGCCTCAATGGCAAGATAGCGTGACGAATGTTCTCGTGGATGCAAAAAGCGAAGAAAATAATACGGAAAAATAATAAATAAAATATAAATTTAATAAAATACGGAAATATACTTTACAAATAAATTGTAAAGAAGTATAATATCAATAACAAATAAAGAAAAAACAGAAAAACAGAATAAGATTATACGACGCAAGGAAGCGGCAGCCTATATGTTGTTTCCTTGCGTTTTTTCTTTTTTTGTGAGTCTATGAGGAGGGGATTGGTATGAAGAGTACGGGGATTTTTAGGACAAAGAGCATAGCAGATTTTATGGCAGAGACCAAACAAGACGGAGGTATGAAGCGTACCTTAGGAACCTTTGGCTTGACGATGTTGGGCATTGGCTGTATTGTCGGCACAGGGATTTTTGTGTTGACAGGCATTGCAGCCGCTAATTTTTCCGGTCCGGCATTGGTTATTTCCTTTATCATTGCGGCGTTGGCTTGTGGTTGTGCGGCATTATGTTATTCTGAATTTGCTGCAATGATTCCGGTAGCCGGGAGTGCTTATACGTATGGCTATGCGGTATTAGGTGAATTTTGGGCTTGGATTATTGGCTGGGACTTACTGCTGGAATACAGCTTGGGACTCAGTGCCGTATCCATTGGCTGGGCGGCTTACCTGTCTAATATCTTTTTGAATTTGGGCATCGCCATTCCGTCTTTCTTGATGGCAAGTCCGCTAGAAGGCGGCATTGTCAATTTACCGGCCATGGCCATTATTTGGCTGATTTGCCTGATTAATATGCGCGGCGTAACGCAGAGCAGTTTTGTTAACAACTTAATTGTTGTCATCAAATTGGCAGTAGTTGCCTTGTTTATTGTTCTGGGCATCAGCCATGTTGATGCTTCCAATTGGGAACCCTTTATGCCGTATGGCTGGTCCGGTGTATTGACCGGCGCGTCGGTTGTATTTTTTGCATACATTGGCTTTGACGCTGTATCTACGGCAGCTGAAGAAGTAAAGAACCCGCAGAAATCCATGCCAAGAGGCATTATTTTATCCTTGGTCATCTGCACGATATTATATATATTGGTTTCCGGTATTTTGACAGGCATTGTTCCGTATCTGCAGTTTAAGAGCGTAGCTGCGCCGGTAGCCTTTGCGCTGCAGACGATTGGGTATCATTGGGGAGCCGCTGTCGTTTCTGTCGGTGCTATCTGCGGTTTGACATCTGTACTGCTGGTATTGTTCTTTGGACAAAGCCGCATCTTGTTTGTTATGTCCCGTGACGGCTTACTGCCTAAGTTTTTTGGCCGGATCAGCCATAAAACAAAAGTTCCTGTCCGCAGTTCTCTGCTGGTAGCCTGCATTACTTCGGTACTGGCCGGTGTTACACCGATTGGCATTGTAGCGGAAATGGTAAATATTGGTACATTGGGTGCATTTATTATTGTAGCTGGCGCTGTTTTGGTTCTGCGCAAAAGACAGCCAAACCGTGTTCGTCCTTTTAAATGCCCGTTTGTTCCGGTATTGCCCATATTAGCTATTATTTTCTGCGGCATCTTGATTGTCATGCTGCCGACGATTACACAGATTCGCTTCCTTGTATGGCTGGTTATTGGTTTAGGTGTATACTTCGGGTATGGATATAAACACAGCGTTATTACCAAAGCGAAAATGGGAACGCTGCACGATGTGGCCCCGGCACCTGCTGAAAAAGAAGCAGTAGCCAGTGATTCTCTTCGTTCCACGCATGCACATTAATTTTTCTTTAAACGAACAGTTCTCAGCGTACGTGTTGAGAACTGTTTTTTTATCCTTTGTCAAATGCGAAAAGATTCAGTATAATAAGTCTAATACTATGACACCTAGTGGGAGTGTGCTTTATGGAAAAAAAACGTATATATGTAATTGCCTGTGGCGGCACCATTGCCGGGAAAGCAGCATCAGCAGAAGATTTGACAGGATATACAGCCGGTGAGGCGACGATTGATGAATTGTTGGCAGCCGTGCCGGAAATGGCACGGTATGCGGACGTGCAGGGCGAACAGTTTTGTAATATAGACAGCTCCAATATGACAGAATCCTTGTGGCTGGCGTTGGCAAAACGAGTGGCAGAAATAGCTGATGACGATGCAGTCGATGGCATCGTTATTACCCATGGGACGGATTCTCTGGAAGAAACGGCATATTTTCTGCATTTGACCGTGCATACGGCAAAGCCTGTCGTTATGGTTGGTTCCATGCGCCCGTCTACGGCAGTCAGTGCTGACGGGCCGCTTAATTTATTGGAAGCGGTGCAGGCAGCGGCAGAACCTTCACTGGGAAAACATGGAGTTGTCGTAGTGATGAATGGCGTCATCCACAGCGCGCGGTTTGTGGAAAAAACAGACACGACGCATGTCGATACCTTTAAAAGCCGCCAGATGGGCTGCTTGGGATTCATGCAGGATGGCCGCCCCCATGTATACCAGACACCGCTGCGCCGTCATACGTATACATCCCATCTGTCCTGCAGCACGGCTGCGCTGCCGTCCGTCTCTATTTTATATGCCTATGTGGGGATGGCACCGTCGCTGGTGTCTGCGGCTGCGGCAGATGCGCAGGGAATCATTTTGGCTGGGCTGGGTCACGGCCAAATGCCAGATGCCGTGTGGGAAGCAGTCCAAAAGGCAAAAGCCCAGGGAATGATTGTCGTGCGGGCATCGAGAACACTGGGTGGTATCGTCAGCACGGTACCCAAATATGCTTCACTGGTTTGTGCTGATACACTGACACCGCAAAAAGCCAAAATTTTACTGCAGCTTGCATTGCTGCAGACACATGATACAGAACGTATTCGGCAAATTTTTCAAGAATATTAGGGAGTTGAGGGAATAGCGCTGCTGGCCTATTCCCTATTTTTTATGGGTGTGATAAAATAATAAAGATATGTAATGAATAGTAATATAATTAAGTATATGACAATATAGGGTATGCAGATAGGAGAGATACAAATGAAAAAATATACTACGATTTTAGCGGCAGCGGCATTAGCTGCCAGCATCAGCACAGGGGCTTTTGCAGCGGCAACCCCGCTGAAGGATATTGATTCGTATTGGGGCAAAACGGCCATTGAATATTTCTACGATAATCATTATGTCAGCGGCACGAACGGCCAGTTCCGTCCCAATGACGATATTACGCGTGAAGGCATTGCCGCAATTATCAACAATATGCTGGGCGAAGATGCTGTCGTCAAAACGGCATCCTTTTCCGATGTCAAAGGACGCTGGTCCGAACGAGCTATTTCCTCTCTCGTAGACAAACAGATTATGCAGGGATACAGCAACAATACGTTTAAACCGCAGCAGAAAATCACGCGTGAAGAATTCGCCGTAATCGTATACAATTATATGAGTTATAAAGGTATCAACGTCGGCGGCCAGCCTGTTTCCTATGCTGACGGGGCTGCTATTTCCCCGTGGGCCAAGGATGCTGTCAGCACGTTGGGGGCTGCTGGCTATATGACAGGTGCGTACAATCGGTTTAATCCGAAAAAATATGTCACCCGCGGCGAAGCCGTCAACGTATTGTACCGCGTAGTTACAGGCAATACGGCAGCCAGCAAGGAAGCAGCCGCTACGCAGGGATCTTTGGAATCCCAGGTATTTAAGGATATTAAAGATACCTATGGTTCTGTCAAAGAATTTGCAAAAGACGGTATTATGTACTGGCAGGGCGATAAACTGCGTATTGGCGTAAAAACGAAGAAGAATAAAGAAAAATTGGAACAGGCGATTGCAGCCGATACAGATATTCCGGCAGAAGCTGTATATGTACAGTCTGCGACATACAGTTATGATGACTATAAGAACTTAATGGCCCAAGCCGAAAAGATATATCGGGCTACGGAATCAACCAATGCAGCAGTCAATACGGACGTAGATTATTTGAATGAAAAAGTTGTGTTGACGGTAAGCTCTATTTCCAAGGAAACACAGGCCAATTTGAATAAAGCACTGGGAAGTGCGCTGCGGATTGTAATTCAATGATATCCTTTATAAAGGAGTTTGGCGATGAAACATAAGACATGGGCTGCTTTGATAGCAGCAGCTACTATTTTTGGGGCTTCTTTTACGACGTTGGCAGCGGCTCCGTATACCGATTTGAATACGCTGCCAAACCGTGATGCTGTCGATTATTTATATGATATACACTGTTTGTCATTTGCTGCGGGAGATCAGTTCCTGCCGAATCAAATTATGACACGCAGTGATGTAGCACAGCTAATCTATGATGCAGCGGCAAGTATGCCGGCATCGTCCTATTCATTTACAGATGTCAAGCCCGGAAGGGCAGCAGACGCAATGGCGGCTGTATCTTCTCAGGGGATTTTATCTGGGTATGCCGATGGTTCGTTTAAGCCGGATACGATTGTCAGCCGGGAAGAATTTGCCGGTGTCATATACCGGTATTTGCAGTACTGCCATATGGCAGATGTGACGGAAACGAACGTACAGCCGTATGCCGACGCAGATCTTATTTCGGCAGCATACAAACCGGCAGTTGAAGCGCTGCATGCTAAGCATATCATGGTGCCGGCAGATAATCGTTTTCGCCCTGCAGAAGGGATAACACGGGCCGATGCGGCAGATGTCGTATATCAAATGCTCCATTCGGACAAAAACTATGTTTCCCATGTACAGATAGAATCTCAGGTTATCAAGATTATCAACGCAGAATACGGTTCGACAACTGCCTTTTTACAGCAGGGAACGCTATACTGGGACGGTGATATGCTGGTATTGGGGCTGAAAGGAAATCCGAGCAAATATTTACAGAAACGAATAACTGAGGAAACAGCGCGTCCTGACGCCGTATCTATCCGGCGGGTTCATTTCAGCCGTTTGGATTATACGCAGCTGATGACACGGGCTGTGAATGCCATTGTGGATACAGACGGTGTGCAAAATTATATCGGCGCGGTTCCTGACTACGTGCATGAACAAATTGTCGTCACCGTCCGCCGTCCGCTTAGCGAAGCGGCACGGACAGAAGTCATAAAACGTGTGGGAGACGGAATTGTTCGCGTTGAAACAGCAGAAACGTCCGGCCAGCTGGGCAGACGGCAAAAGGCCGATGCAGCACCGGAAGAAGCTGTTCGCACAGCCAATCACGGCATAACCGCAGCAGGAAAAGTTAGTTATTCTCCTCTTCTGGATCAGACAGCGTCTGATGCCATTACGTCTGTGCAGCAGGATGTTATTCGGTAACTTGGTTATATACCAAACAAGGCAGCGATACCGGTGGGGAATCACTGCCTTGTTTTTACGCTGTATGCAATTAATGGATATGACAGAATAAATCAGCCAGTTCTTGGCGGGAATCGACCAGATAATCTGGGTGCAGGCTTTCGAGGAACGGTTTGTCGCGAAAGCCCCAGGATACGAGAACGGATGTCAGTCCGGCATGATCGGCTGTCAGCTTGTCGACTTCTGAATCGCCGACATAGACAGCATCTTCTTTGGAACAGCCCAAGCGTTTGAGAGCTTCCCAAACCATATCCGGAGCCGGTTTTTTCTTATAAGCAGGCGATTCGCCCATTGAAAAATCGACGAGATTTTTAAAAAATTCGTCATGCAGCGAAGAAACGGCGGCTTGGCCTTTGTTGGATACGATGGCCGTACGGTATCCGGCTTGACGCAGCTGGGACAGTACGTCCAATATACCGGTATACGGATGCGTATGTCCTTGGCAGTGACTGCTGTAATACGATTTGAATTCTTCCGTAAGCACAGCTTTTTGCGCAGCCGATACATCTGTGGCGGCCCGCTCGATTAGTCCTTCATATCCGTAGCCAAGACAGCGGCGTACTTCTTGGGCTGTTTTTGGGGGTAATTGATGGAGCTGAAAAATATGATTGAGACTGGTCGTCAATTCATCCAATGTGTCGAGAACGGTGCCGTCCATGTCAAAAATAATTGCTTTGCATAATTTCATAATTGCTGCGGGATAGTGAACCCTGCCTCCTTTTTTAGACTATGGTTCTATTATAGAAAATAAACGCAGGATTGCCAAGAAAATGTTAAAATCGATTTGATATATTAGTGCCAAATGGCATGGTGTATGATACAATGAATACAAAAGAATTTTGAGAGAGTACGAATAGGGGAGAGAACGAAATGACTAACTTTTTGCCATACGCTATTATAGCGGGGATTGTGATTGTCTTTTTTGTCGTATGTTATGTGTTGTATTCCGGCGGCAATCACGAGGAAGAGGTAAAAAAAGAAAAGAAACCAGTGGAAAAGAAGAGAATGATGATGCCGCACCGGAGAGTGCAGGCGCATAAACAGGAAGCACCGCAGCGGACAGCGCATCAGCAGCGGTATGCCAGAGAAGATACATCTCCGCTTCCTAAAATTTCTACGGTTACGGTACGGGAAAGACAGGAACACCCGGAAGAAACGGCTTTTGTCACGACCAAAGGAGAGGCAGTGCGCCGCAATGGCAAAATCGTGTATCAAGCGGCCAAACGCCAAGCTCCGCAGGACGAACAGGAAAACTTGGATATTACGCGCGTGCTGTCACGGGACGAAATTTTAGCTGCTATGGATAAAGTAGACAAGGAAGAAGCGGCAGCATATAAAGCCAAATCCGAAGAAGCTAAAAAGGAACGGGCGCGCCGGGCTGAAGAAGAAAAAGCCGTAGAAGCGCAGCACATAGCCGAAGATCAGGCACTGCGGGCTAGAAGCCAGCGGGAACGGGCACTGCGGCAGCAGGAAGAAGTGAAGCGGCAGCAACAGGCCCAATGGGCTGATGAAGTGGCTCAAACAGAAGCAGAAGAACCGCAGCTGGCTGATATGGCTGCTGTCGTAGCGGCTGATTTGGCATCACAACATGGAGAAGAAGCACCTGTTGTACCCAAGAAGCAGCGTGCTGCAGAAACGGATGCTGCGCCGCAGCAGTCTGCAAAAACACCGCGCAGAAGACACATTGTGCAGGCTGTCATGGCAGAAAACGCGAAAGCAGCAGGCCGTCCGCTGCCGGATGATACGATTGTACCGCAGACGCCAACGGCAGCTGTAAAAGAAACACCGCATACAGACGTATCGGATGAAACGCAGATTATAGACCCGGCTATGCTGCGGCAGAAAGAACGGGAAGCAGCTGCACAAAAACAGGCGCAGATGGCTGCCGTTGCAGCTTCGCTGGAACAAACCCAGCGCATGGAACCGATCCATATTGATACAGCAGTTCCCAAACATGAAGTACCGGAAGAAACGGCTGTTATGCCGCCGATTCGTCCCCGTCAGGCAGCAAGACGGCCGCAGGCTTCTTCTCAGCAGCCTGAAATGGAAGTGCCGCTGACGCAGCAGAGCCCGTGGGGCAATGACTTGTCGGCAACCAAAGCAGCTCCGCTGACCGGGGCAGGCAAACGCCGCTCGATTTGGAACGAACAGGAAGAAGCACAGCCCAACTTGTCACCGCTGCTTCAGCAGTGTGCAGACCATTTCCTGAATCAATTCGGCATGGTAACGCCGGCATTGAAAAAACAGGCAGAACATATTACAGCTGCCGCATTTCAGCGGATTGGCTGTACCAATGACGACCAGCGTCAGCAGGCAATGTCTACGCTGCTGGCACAAGAAGCGCTGCTCAATCTGCAGAAAGCCTATGCAGCCCATCCGGAAAGCCATGTAGAAGCCTTAGCTCTGCAGGCATTTGATGATATTGTACAGGGCTCGCCTGTATCGACACGGCATTTGGTTGCCATCGATGCGCTGAAAGTTATGCCGTATTTATCAAATGAACATTACAAAATTTTGGCTGTGCTGCTGCTCTTTTTGTATTCACGCAATTCGCATAATGTCGATAAAGAAACATTCAACGAATACATTGATAAATATGTAGCACCGTTTTTGGAAGGCTTCCCGACAGAACGGCCGTATTACCAGCAGCTGGATTATTTGCGCTGCACGGCGTTTGAAAGCAAGGAAACGCACTTTGCGGAAATCTTGTCCGACTCATATCCATTATTGTTCCGCTACCGCGGTTTTACGGAAGAAGAACTGCGCAAAGCCCTGCGGGGCAAACGGATGCCGGCAGAATTTATTGTGCAGTCGTTTAATTCACCGCTGATTAAATTAGCCATGGTAGATGAAAGCATGATGACACGCTTTTTCCGCATGACAGGCATTCAAGATCGTGCGATGCAGGAACAGATTATGCGGCTGGCTAGAAAACGTCCGGCAAGCTTTACAGGCGAAGAAGCGTTGGATATTATGGAAGATATTTCACCGGTTTTGGCTGACTTGGGTGATATTTGGGACAGCACGATGCTGCGTATTTCTACGTTATCTCTTCTGGGCTTATATTTGGCACAAGGATATATCAAAGAACGCATTGGCGAAGAATTTGATTTATCCCGCTGGTTTGAATAAAGACAATCTTTTTCATAAAAGAAAATATACGTCTAATGCATCCTATGCGAATCATAGGATGCATTTTTGTTTTTACAGCATATATAATCAGATAGAGCCTTATTTCACAAAGAAAATAATATAAGATGTCAAAAACGTATTTACAGACGTATTCTTTTCCTGTATAATAAAAGGCGTGAATAAGTATCAATATTATGAATTCAAAAAGGAGAGGTGCCTTATGTTTCAGAATAGTGATTTTTGGATTGGTTTAGGTATTGGCGTTGTTGCAGGTGTATTTGGCTACAAACTGCTGAACGAAAGAGAACAGCAGCTTCTCGCATTGCAGCAGCCGGCTGCCGGCGCAGTATCTGCTAACGTTCCTTTAGCTGAATTACAGCGTCAAAAAGAAGAATTAGAAGACTTAATTGCAGCACAGGAAGCAGCAAAATAATTGTACATGACTCAACAAAAGACTGTTGCCACTTGTGGTAATGGTCTTTTTTAAACATCTGGCAAGAGAAAGGGCTGCGTAACATCGTGTTTCTACCTGTATCGAAGTGGGATTTCATTATTCGTGCCGTGCAAATTTCGTCATATATACCGGGACGTATTCGCCTGCACAGCCGAAAACTGATTGGCAATGCAGAATTGAGCCGCAAAGTATATGCATATATTGCAAGTTATAAAGAAATTGATAAAGTGGATATCAATGTTGTCACCGGGTCAATTCTGATCGTGTATCGTCCTGATATTTTACGGATGAACACGGAGTTAGCGAGAGTGGAACAGTATATTATGGGCCACGTAGAAAGGAGAGGATAACCATGTCTTATGTTTCTGGATTCATGCTGGGTGCGTCTATTGGCAAGGCGATTCACGGCATGTTTTGTAAGAATGATATACCGGCTGGTACATATCAGGACGCTGCGGTGCCTAAGGTACAGCCCCAGATGCCGGTACAGCTTCCCATAAGCGAACCGGCTGTACCGGCGTTTGTCTGCGTTTCTGCCATCAAAGGACGCCGCCGCTATCGTGCGGCCGCGCTGGTAGGAAATCGGGCATTAGCCGATATGCTGCAAAGCAAAATAGCAAGTCTCAAAGTTATACAAACCGTGCAGGTCAATGCGGTAACAGGCAGTATTTTACTTTGTTCCGACGATGAAGGAATATTGGATACCCTGGAAATTTTCCTGCGCGGCCGTGTATTTACAGAAGCAGAAAATGAACAGCGCGAAGCCTTTATGATGCAGCAAAACAGCAATCGGGCCGCATATAGGGATGCGCTGTATGAAACACTGGATTTGTTTAACGGTATCATTTCTAAAAAAACAGCGAATGTATTGGATCTGCGCTCACTCGTGTCCTTTATTTTTATTATCCGGGGCATGCGTAAAATGATTATGCTCAACCAACGGCCGTCAGGTCCGCAAATGTTGTGGTGGGCAGCGTCCTTAATGAGAGGTGGACGATAAATAATGTATACGTGCTGCACGATGGAACTGCATAGTACCCTGCCAGTGAGAATGCGTCCTATTCTAGGTGTCAAACTTCGGCAGATTCGTGGTATTGTGGCAGCTTCGACAACTGAAAAGAAATTAACGTTTTATTATGCCGGACAGGTGGATTTACGTGCTGTCCGCATGCTGGTTCGTTCGTTTGAAACGAAATACGGCAAGAAAAAGGAAGAAAAGAAAGACTGGGATGTAGCCGCATACCGTCGTGAAGCAATTCTTTCTGTAGGCGGCTTTATTGCCATGAATATTTTGCGCAAGACAAATCCGGAATTTTACGGAAGCATTTTGTTGTTCCGCCGTCTGTTTACTATGTATATTGCCCGCCGCTTTATTTACAACGGCGTGATGGGCTTGGTCAAAGACCATCAGGCTAACGCAGATACATTGACGGCAACGGCTGTAGCTGCATCTGTACTGGCAGGAAAGCCGGAATCCAGCTTGACATTGCTGGCATTGTCCAACGGTGCCGAAATGCTGACAGAATACGCAGCTGAACGTGCGCGCCGCCAGATTTCCGGCCTGCTCAAATTGGATCAGCGCGATGTATGGATTATCGAAAACGGCCGCGAACGGAAAGTCCCTGTGGAATCGCTGAAAGTCGGCGACCATATTGCCGTTCATTTAGGTGAAAAGATTTGTGTTGACGGCCGCGTATTGGCTGGCAATGCAGCTGTCAACCAGGCTTCTATTACGGGCGAATCGAATCCGGCGATTAAACAGGCTGGTTCCTCCGTCTATGCAGGCAGTGTCATTGAAGCCGGTGACTTGGTTATTGAAGTTGAAAAAGTCGGTGCCGATACTTCGCTGGCTCAGATTATTCACTTAGTGGAAGAAGCCCAGACACGCCGTGCTCCTGTACAAAACTTTGCCGATAAGATGGCCAATATGCTCGTGCCGATTTCCTTCATTGGTGCCGCTATCGTGTATGGCGCGACAAAAGATTGGCAGCGCGTTTTGAATCTGTTGTTTATTGACTTCTCGTGCGGCTTGAAATTATCGACGGCAACAGCTATTTCCGCGGCTATCGGTATGGCAGCCCGCAAAGGCATTTTGATTAAGGGCGGCAACTATATTGAAAACTTAGCCGATATTGATACGGTTGTTCTCGATAAGACAGGTACCATTACGATGGGCGTACCGCAGATTGCCCATATTGAAACGGCGAAAGGCGTCGAAGAAAAAGAAATGATTCTGCTGGCAGCATCAGCAGAAATGCATTCGGTCCATCCGTTGGCTGTAGCCATTCAAAAGTATGTCAAAGGACAGGATTGGGAAACACCGCCGCATGAAACGTCTGAAACGATTGTGGCACGCGGCATGAAAGCGACGGTTCCTGATTTTGAAACCTATCGGGGCGGCGATGTGCTCGTCGGCAGCCGCCGGTTTATGCAGGAAGAAGACGCAAAAGGCATTCCTGAATTCAGTGATAAATCGTGGGGCAAAAACCTGCTTTATGTAGCAAGAGATAAAAAATACTTAGGCTGCTTGTCGATTGAAGACCCGGTTCGCCCGGCCATGAAAAAGACACTGAATCAAATGCGCCGTATTGGTATTGACGAAGTCGTCATGCTGACAGGCGATTCCAAAGCAATGGCAGCAGAAGTAGCTCATGATATGGATATTGACTCGTATCATGCTGAAATTCTGCCGGAAGATAAAGCCAACTATGTCATGAAACTGCAGAAACGCGGCAACGTCATGATGGTCGGTGACGGTATTAATGACGCGCCGGCATTAGCATTTGCTGACATCGGCGTAAGTTTGGGCGGCAACAAAACAGATATTGCCGCTGAATCGGCAGCCATTACGATTCGCTCCGAAGATCCAAGCAAGCTTTGCGATGCCTTGCAGATTGGCCGCCGTACGATGAAGGTTATTAACCAAAACTTTACTGCAACGATTGTTGTCAACTCGGCAGCTATGCTTCTTGGCGCATTGGGACGCATCAGCCCGCTGTGGGCCGCTGTTATCCATAATACGGCAACGTTAGCAGTCGTATTAAACAGCGTTCGCATCCTTGGCCCGTCACGTCGTGTGATTCGCTAATATGTTTTCGTAATAAAAAAAAGGTTGCAGCAAAATGAGAATTTTTCGTTCATTTTGCCGCAACCTTTTTGCTATATAGTTTGAAGTATATAGTTTGCAGTATGGCTATTCAGTTTCTTCAAATAAAAAACTAAAAACTTTTAGAAAAAGAATGGTATAGATGCCAGCCAAAAGCGGTATACTGCACGCTTTTTTTTAGTTGCGTGTGTCATATAATACGGTACTTACTGTAAGACAAATCGTTCAATCGCTTCGGCTACAGCCCCTTCATTATTGGTGGCGTCGGTGACGACATCGCAGTAGGTGCGGATGACTGGATTTAGATTGTGAACGCCGACGCTGAGACCGGCTGCTTTCAGCATTTCAATATCATTGATATTGTCGCCAATAGCCATTGTTTCGGCTGGCTGGACGTGCAGAAGACGGGCTAACTGCAGCAGGCCGACGCCTTTGGTGACGCCTTTGTGCATGAATTCGATATAGCGGTTGCTGGAAAAGCTGACTGTAATGTCAGACAATAGCGGCTGCATATCTTGATGAATGGCCTGCAGTACGGCGTCGTCTGTATTCATGATGATAAGTTTGCAGACTTCTTCTTTGCCGCGGATAAAATCAAGCGTTGCGGCATCGGTCGGCACATAGGCCATGCGGCCGTGTAAAAAGGCTTCTTCATCCGGTGTAACGGCGCGGATATATACAGTATCGCGCGTGTAGATATGCATGCACATGCCGTACGCAACGCCTTTCTGGTAAAGGGTATCCGCTAAATCAAAAGGGATAGGATCCCAAAATAGGGAACGATGCCCTTTGTTTTCCGTAATACTGGCGCCGTTAAAACCAATGACGTACTGGTCAGCTTGGTTGAGCAGGCCCAATGTCGTTAACACTCCTTCTACGGAGCGAAATCCCCGTCCGGTGCAAGGGACAAATTTAACGCCCTGTGAGACAGCTTTTTGTATGGCCTCTATATTGCGCTGGCAAATAGAAGCGTCACTGCTGAGAAGCGTTTCATCCATATCGCAGGCGATAATTTTGTAAGCAGGCATAAAAAATTCCTCCTTTTGGAATACAGTGTCGATTTAACATGTTGCATACTGGTCAGCTTTTCCATTCACTGAAGCAGGTAGATCCCAGCACTAAGACGGCACCCAGCAGGCCGGGCCCGGTCAATGGTTCATGCAGGACGACAGCAGAAAGAAAAATTGCAAAAATAGGATCTAAATAACTGAACAAGGCAATCGTCTGTCCCCGCAAAAAAGATAACGAACCAAAATATAAAGTGTAGGCAAAGCCGGTATGAATGATGCCAAGAATCAAAAGAAGTACCAGCCCTAACGGCGGAAGTACAACCGATGCGACATCTTCTGTCGCAAGCACATAGGGAAGCAAAACCAGAGAAGCGATGCCCAGCTGCATCAGTGTTTTGTCATACGCGGCAATGGGGGATAGTTTCTTGTTCAGTATAATAATGGAGGCGTAGAGTACAGCAGCACCTAGGCCGAAAAAGAGTCCCGTAAAATCGGCTGTTTCTGTCTGCTGTCCGACACCGGATACCAATATCATGCCAATGAGTGCGCAGACGACACAACATGCCTTGCGCAGGGTCAGCCGTTCATGCAGCACGATGGGCGAAGCTAAGATGACAATGATCGGCGCCATGTAGTAGCAAAGCGTAGCAATGGCGACGGACGTGTACCGATAAGCTTCAAAAAGAAAAATCCAGTTAAAGCCGATGAAGATGCCGCAAAGAATTAAATAAATGATATTTTGACGGACAGCGGGCCAAGAGACAGGCATTCGTTTTACAGCAAGAAATAAAAGAATAAACAGCGTCCCGATGCAGCCGCGGGAAAGAGCGATGAGAGAAGACGGCAGGGGAATATAACGGACAAAGAGCCCGATAGTACCGAAAATAAGCATTGCCGACAGTAACGAAAGTTTGGCTTTTCCATCTTGGGATGGTGCAGCATGCAGCATCATGTATCACCTCAAAAAAATAAAGTTGCTATAAGTATACCATATATACGAAATATGGGCATACATTCTTCTTGTAATTCTTGGTATTTTCCAGTACCATAATATGTAGATACGTATGGTTCATATATCGACATAGGAGGATATACGATGATTAATACAGAAGATATAATGAAATTGCAAAACGGCAGTGATGTGCGCGGTGTAGCCGTGGCTGGTGAAGCAGGCGAACCGGTTACGCTGTTTCCGGAAGCAGCTAATCGGATTGCTGCCGGTTTTGCCGTTTTTTTGGCAAAAAAATTAGGAAAAGAAACGAATGCCCTGCATATAGCCGTAGGCCATGATTCGCGTATTTCTGCAGATACTATGAAGAAAGCCGTATTTCAGGGGCTGCAGGGCCAGAGCGTTGTCATGGCTGACTGCGGACTGGCATCGACGCCGGCTATGTTCATGTCTATTGTTTTTCCGCAGACACAGATGGACGGAGCCGTCATGATTACGGCCAGTCATTTGCCGTACAACCGCAACGGTCTTAAATTTTTTACCAAAGACGGCGGTTTGGAAAAAAGTGAAATCAAAGAAGTCTTGACATATGCGTCTGGCATAGCCGAAGCGCAGGTGCCTGTACCAGCTGCAGCACCACTAAATATTATATATATATATGCAGCGCATTTGTGCCGCAAAATCCGAGAAGGACTGGGTGCCGCTGCAGACAGCCAGCCGCTGGCAGGAATGCATATTGTCGTCGATGCCGGCAACGGCGGCGGCGGTTTCTTTGCTGACAAAGTGCTGGCTGTACTGGGCGCAGATACGACGGGCAGTCAGTTCCTGGAACCGGACGGCATGTTCCCCAACCATATTCCTAATCCGGAAAATAAAGAAGCGATGGAAGCCATTCGTCAGGCTGTATTGCAAAACCATGCGGATTTGGGCTTGATTTTTGATACAGACGTAGACCGCATGAGCGCAGTACTTCCTGATGGGGAAGAAATCAACCGCAATGCCCTGATTGCGATGATGGCGGCTATTTTGGCACCGGATTATCCGGGCAGCACGATTGTGACGGATTCTGTTACATCTGACGAATTGACGGCATTTCTTCAGGATGAACTGCATCTGGTACATCATCGCTATATGCGCGGCTACAAAAACGTTATTGATGAATGCATCCGGCTGAATCAGCAGGGAACCGTATCGCCGCTGGCTATTGAAACGTCAGGACACGGTGCACTCAGTGAAAATTATTATTTGGATGATGGCGCGTACTTGGCTGTCAAACTGCTTATCGCCGCGGCAAAAGCCAAAAAAGAAGGTAAAGTTCTTGGTGATTTGATTGCGAAATTGGCACAGCCGGCAGAAAGCAAAGAATACCGGCTGAAAATACAGGGTACAGATGATGCTAAGGCGTATGGTGCAGCCGTACTGCAGCAGTTTGAAGCACGGGCTGCTAAGGCAGGCATTGCCATTGCCAAGCCGTCGTATGAAGGTGTTCGCCTGGTGTTTGCCAATGGCTGGGCACTGCTGCGCATGTCTCTGCACGATCCTAATATGCCGCTCAATGTAGAAAGCAGAGAACAAGGCGGCTGTGAAGTGATTGCCGCACAGGTACAAGATCTGCTGCAGGGATTTGACTGCCTAGATATGAGCGTGTTTAAGAACTAATGCGGTATGAAATAAGCAGTATCGTACGGACTGTTCCTTGAATGGCCTGTGCGTTGCTGCTTATTTTTTTATTTTCCTATTGACTATTTGACTTTTTATTGTATTATATAAACAGAGACTGGCACTCAAACGAAGAGAGTGCTAATACATTCAAGAAGGAGACTGCTGATTATGGCAAAAGAAACATTTGAATTTCAAGCAGAAACGAAACAGTTACTGGACTTGATGGTCCATTCTATTTATACGAATCATGAAATTTTCTTACGCGAATTGATTTCCAACGCATCCGATGCGATTGATAAACTGCACTACCAGTCGCTGACCAACAGCGATTTGCTCGAAGGAGATACAGGGTTTGAAATTCATTTGACGCCGGATGAAGCAGCCCATACGCTGACGATTTCTGATAATGGCTTGGGTATGAACAAAGAAGACCTCAAACAAAACTTGGGGACTATCGCCAAATCAGGGACTAAGGCATTCTTGGAAAAATTGAAAGAAGCCCAGGATTCAGACAATAATACGGATAAAGACCTCATTGGCCAGTTCGGTGTTGGTTTTTATTCGGCCTTCATGGTAGCGGATACGGTTACGGTCGTTACGCGTAAAGCCGGTGAAGCCCAGGCATACAAATGGGAATCTGCCGGTGACGGCCAGTACAGTCTGGAAGAATGTGAAAAACCAAAACACGGCACATCCATTATCCTGCATTTAGGCAAAGATTTTTACGGCAGCGATTCGGAAGAAAATTACACGGACAAAATGACGCTGCAGAGTTTGGTCAAGAAATATTCGGATTACATCCGCTACCCGATTACGATGGAATTCACGACCAAAGAAAAACCAAAAGATAAAGACGGCAAAGTCATCGAAGATGCGCCGGAAGAAGAACACACGGAAACACGGACGCTCAATTCTATGCAGCCGTTGTGGACACGCAATAAATCAGACATCAAACCGGAAGAATATAAAGAATTCTTCCAGCATCAGTTCTATGAATGGGACGATCCCATGGAAATTTTCCATACACGCGTCGAAGGTGCCGTCGATTATACAGCTCTCTTGTTTATTCCGGGCAGCGCACCGTTTAACCTTTACTATTCGGACTATGAACCGGGCATTCAGCTGTTTTCCCGCCATGTCTTCATTATGGATAAATGCAAAGACCTGCTGCCGGATTACCTGCGCTTCGTCAAAGGGTTGGTAGATTCTCCGGATTTATCGCTGAATATTTCTCGTGAACTGCTGCAGAAGAGCCGCGAACTGAAACTGATTGGCCGCAATTTGGAAAAGAATATTTTGAAGACCTTGGCCCGCAACTTGGAAAAGAATCGTGAAAAATATGAAAAATTCTGGGCTGAATATGGCAAATCCCTGAAAATCGGCGTATACAGCGGTATGATGACCGGTGAAAACAACGTCGATAAATTGAAAGATTTGCTGCTCTTTATGTCTTCCAAAGACGGCAAGCTCTGCACGCTGAAAGAATATGTCAGCCGCATGAAAGACGGCCAGAAGAAAATTTATTATGCAACAGGCAAAGACAAGGATGCCATTGAAGCCCTGCCGCAGATGGAAATGCTTCGCGACAGAGATATTGAAGTTCTCTGCATGACCGACCCGGTCGATGAATTTGCTGTTGAAGCTATTCGGGAATACGACGGCAAACAGTTCCATTCTATCAGCCGCGGCGACTTGGATTTGGAAGATGACGCATTCAAAGAAGAAAAGAAGAAAAATGAAGACCTCGCTAAAAATAATGAAGGCCTTTTGAAAGATATGAAAGACTTCCTCGATGGTAAAGTTGTGGATGTACGCTTATCCAACCGCTTGAAAACAGGCGCTGTCTGCCTCGTTGCCGATGCAGCCGGCCCGTCCTTGGCTATGGAACAGGCTTTTGCCGCAGCCGATAATCCAATGCTGAAAGCACGCCGTATTTTGGAAATCAACCCGCAGCACCAGCTGTTTGCCAAACTGCAGGCCGTCCATGACGCAGGCAAAGATACACCGGAATTTAAAGATTACTGCAAGATGCTCTACGATCAAGCCTTATTGCTGGAAGGTATCATGCCGGACGACCCGGCAGCCTTTGCCAACAAAGTAGCCGAAATGATGGCAAAATAAAAGAAAAAATACAGATAGAAAGTGATAAACCTGTGTCTTCCCCACTGTATCGTGGAAGACACAGGTTTTTTCTTATGATATAATAGATAGGACTTAAAGACTATATCAGTAATCTGTATACATTACACGTATTTTGTATATATCAGGAGGAACTATATGAAGTGTCGTTTTTGTGATAGAGAAGCCGTATATGATGATGGGTTATGTGAAGTCTGCCATCGTATTGCCCAGCAGGAAGAAGCGAAGGTTATGTCCAGCCATGAACGGGACAGCTTTCGGGGGCAGACGATAGAAGAAGACGGTACGGTGCAGGAACAAAAAAATCTGTACGAAGAATCGTACAGACAGCAGCAGGGGCCGCAGGGACACAGCGGTATTCATATTATGACGTCCGGTTTGTCATGGCGCGTTAAGCTGGCCTTGGGGGTCATTGTATTCTGCGTGCTGGCTATTATCGTCAGCGCCTTGGGCTTTTTAATTATGGCCATGCCCTATTTGATTGGCGCATTTCTTATTTACTGCGTATACAGCATTGTCAAATCTTTTTTGAACCGGTAAGCGGAGGACCTTATGAAAAAGAAATTAGTAATTATTGACGGCAGCAGCCTCTTGTACCGTGCATTTTATGCCATCCCCCATTTGACAGACAGCCAGGGACGGCCGACCAATGCCGTGTATGGCTTTTTGAATATGCTGCTGAAGCTGTATGAACAGCTCGAACCGCAGTACGTAGCCGTTGCCTTTGATAAAGGAAAACATACTTTCCGCAATGATTTGTTTGACGGCTACAAAGCGACCCGCAAACCGGCACCGGATGATTTGCGGCCCCAGTTTGCCTTAATCCGGGAAGTACTGGCTTGCCTGGGAATTCATGTTTTGGAGCTGGAAGGGTATGAAGGCGATGACGTCATCGGCACGATTGCCCGGCACATGGAAGATACGCTGGATGTAGCCGTCGTGACTGGCGATAGAGATGCGCTGCAGCTTGTAGATGATGCAGTTACGGTTCATCTGACGAAAAAAGGAATTACCAACATGCTGGCTGTTACGCCGGACGTTATGACAGCAGAATATGGCTATACACCGAAACAAGTCATTGATATGAAAGCCTTGATGGGAGATACGGCTGACAACATTCCCGGTGTTCCCGGTGTAGGGGAAAAGACAGCGTTAAAATTGATTGCGCAGTTTCAAAGCGTAGAAGGCGTGTATGACCATTTAGGTGAGGTCAAAGGGAAAAAGCTGCAGGAAAAACTGGCTGCTCATAAAGAAGAAGCGATGTTGTCCAAAGAACTGGCGACTATTCGCTGCGATGTTCCTATCGAATACACCTTGGACATGTTTTTACCCCAGCCGCGTGAAGAAGATGTGACGGCACTGTTCCGCAGCTTGGGCTTTCGAAATTTATTGGAACGGTTTGCTGCCTTTGACCGCTTTTCCGCACTGGCTGCCAACGAGCCGGAAACCAAACTGACAATACGGGCAGCGAGTGAAATGCCGCCGGCGTCCATCGCAGGGCAATATGTGGCCGTAGAAGCTGTATATACACCGGCCGTGCCGATACCTGGCGTACACGTATTGGCATTGGCGTCTGAGCAGGGCGTATGCATTATCCCGCCGGACCAATACGCCGCATACATGACAGCCCTTACGACTGCTAAGGAAGTCATTACGACAGACGGCAAACAGCTGCTGAAAGTACTGTCACAGTATACAGATGCGCAGATACCCTTGCAGGATGTTATATTAGGGGCGTATTTGCTGGAGCCGACCAGGACGTCTTACGGTATAACGTATTTGTCAGAAACCTTTGATGTTGCGCTCCATGAAGATACAGAAAATGACAGTACGCGGACAGCCAGTGATGCGCTCTTTTCCTATCAAATTTGGCCGAAAGAAAAAGAAGCTCTGGAAGCAGCCGGCCTGATGAATCTCTATGAACGCATTGAAATTCCGCTGATTCATACGCTGGCTGTCATGGAAATGAATGGCTTTACGGTGGATATGCAGCGGCTCATGGAAATGAAGCAGGAGCTGTCTTTGGAAGCCGATGCATTGGAAGAAGCGATTTACGAAGATGCCGGAGAAACATTCAATATCAACTCCCCCAAGCAGCTGGGTGTCATTTTGTTTGAAAAACTGCAGCTGCCGGTAATTAAAAAGACGAAAACCGGCTATTCAACAGACTCAGCCGTCTTGGATGCATTGTTGGATAAGCATCCGATGATTCCCAAAATTTTGCAGTTCCGGGCGTTGAAAAAACTGATTTCTACGTATTTGGATGGCTTGGAACCGTTGGTTTCTGCCAAGACCGGGCGGATTTACACGTCATTTAATCAAATGGTGACAGCGACGGGACGCCTCAGCAGTTCCGATCCGAATTTGCAGAATATTCCCATTCGTACGGAACAGGGACGAAAAATCCGTTCCTTGTTTGTGCCGGGAAAGGGATATGATTATATTTTGTCCGGCGACTACTCGCAGATTGAATTGCGGCTGTTGGCGCATTTGTCCCAAGATCCGACCATGGTGGACGGCTTTTTGAAAAATCAGGATATTCACCGTCGGACGGCATCCGAAGTATTCGGTATCCCTTGGGAAGATGTTACGCCGGAACAGCGTTCCCATGCCAAAGCAGTCAATTTTGGCATTATCTATGGTATTAGTGATTTTGGATTGGCACGTAATATATCTATTTCACGCCAGCAGGCTAAGCAGTATATTGATTCGTATTTTGCGCGCTACAGTACTGTTCATGCGTATATGGACGGGTTGATTGCGCAGGCGCATCAGACAGGCTATGCCAAAACCATGTTTGGGCGGATTCGGGCATTGCCGGAAATCAACAGCAAAAACTTTACGCGCCGTTCCTTTGCAGAACGGACGGCAATGAACACACCGATTCAGGGCAGTGCTGCAGATATTATCAAAATGGCAATGAATGCCGTACAGCAGCAGTTGGAAGAACGGCACTTAAAGAGCCGGCTCTTGGTGCAGGTCCATGATGAATTGGTCTTGGAAGTGCCGTCAGCTGAACGGGACGAAGCGGCAGCTCTGCTCAAAGATACGATGGAACATATCGTCACGCTGTCCGTGCCGCTTATCGTAGATATTCATTATGGAAAAAATTGGGAAGAAGCAAAATAGGAGGACGTTATGCCTGAATTACCGGAAGTAGAAACAGTCCGTGCGTATATCAATCAGTATGTTTCAGGCAAACGAATGACACATATCGATGTCCGTCTGGCCCGGCTGATTAAAAATGCCGGGCCTGATGAGTTTGTAAAACGCTTGACTGGCCAAACCATTGAAACCGTGCGGCGCAGAGGTAAATATTTATTTTTACAGTGCAGCGGCCCGTATTCCCTGCTGGTGCATCTGCGCATGACCGGCAGTCTGATATATATGCCGCATTGGCAGGATACGATGAAAGCGGCCCATATCATCTTTTCTCTCAGTGAAGGTACGATGGTATACCGGGATATCCGCACGTTTGGCTGTTTGTGGCTTGTGCCGCCGCAGGGACCGACCGGTGTCAACGGATATGATACGCTGGGGCCTGACGGCAACAGTCCTGAATTTACAACGGATTATTTAACAGGTATGCTGGCAAAAAGCCAGCGGTATATTAAAAGCTTTTTATTAGATCAGACCAAGGTAGCAGGACTCGGCAACATTTATGTCGATGAAGCATTGTTTTTGGCGCGTATTTCACCGTTTAGACGCTGCTGCGCCATTACGGCAGAGGAAACGGCAAAACTGCATGATGCCATTGTCCATGTGCTGCAGGAAGGAATCAAATACGGCGGTACGACGATTCGTGATTTTGTCAATGGAAGCGGCAGAGAAGGAAAAAATCAAGACCATCTGCTGGTCTATGGCCGAGAAGGACAGGCCTGCGTTTTTTGCGGCATGCCGATTCAGTATAAAAAACTAGGCGGCAGGGGGACGCATTATTGTCCGCATTGCCAGCGGTAAGGAGAGGGTTTTTATGTATAAAATTGGATTGACCGGCGGGATTGCATCCGGCAAAAGTACGGTAGTTTCCATGCTGCGCAGTTACGGTGCGGCTATTATTGACTGTGATATTATTGCCAGAGATGTCGTGCAGCCCGGCTCAGATGGACTGCAGGCCGTAGCCCGTGCCTTTGGCCCGCAGGCACTGCTGCCGGACGGGACAATGAACAGAGCGTATATCGGCAGCGTTGTTTTTCATGACGCCGCGCGAAAAAAAGAACTGGAAGATATTTTGTTTCCGTTGATTCATCAGGAAATAGACAGACAGGCAGCCATGCTGGAAGAAAACGGCTCGCACCTGGTTTTTCTTGACATGCCTTTATTGTTTGAGGTAAAATATCACTCGTATGTTAATGAAGTATGGCTTGTATACGTAGATGCAGCAACGCAGCTTACACGGCTCATGGCGCGCAACGGCTACACGCAAGAAGAAGCGCTGGCGCGTATTCATTCCCAGTTTCCGATTGATGAAAAAAAGTCTTTGTCACAGGTCATTATTGATAATACGGCGTCTTTGGAAAACACGGAAAAACAAGTGCAAAAGCAGTGGAAACAGCTTTTGCTGCGCTTGGAACAACAGTAGGAGTTTGCAGTGAGACGAAAGACGAATACGAGAGGAAAAATTCTAATAGCGATTGCAGTGCTTTGTCTTTCTGTTAGTTATTTTTATCATTGGAAAGACGAGGTCATGCGAAAATTTGTCTATCCGCTTCAATATGACTATATGGTGCGCCAATATTCCTATGAAGATGGCGTAGATCCGGCATTGGTTGCCGCTGTCATTTTGGTGGAAAGCAAGTTTAATGAAGGGGCTTCCTCACATCGGGGCGCCGTAGGCTTGATGCAGATTATGCCTGATACGGCAGGATGGATTGCCGAACAGATGCATATGACGGAGTATACGCCGGATAAACTGCACAATGTGCAGACCAATATCCGGCTGGGAACTTGGTATCTGGCCTATTTATTGAAAGAGTACGACGGGAATAAGGTTCTGGCGCTGGCGGCGTATAATGCAGGCCGCGGCTATGTGGATTCTTGGATGGAAGAATACGGCTGGGAAAAAAATTTTTCAGAAATAGAAAAAATACCCTTTACAGAAACCCGTGAGTATGTTAAGATAGTTTTGCTGAACGAACAGCAATACAAACACCTTTATGGTTTTTAGTTAGCATGTGCGGTTGTGGCGGAATGGCAGACGCGCTGTCTTCAGGCGGCAGTGATCTCTGATCGTGCGGGTTCAACTCCCGCCAACCGCACCATTTTTTTTATTATGGATAACACATTGATTGAAACGCTCAAACAATGGAATATTGCTTCTATTCTCCCACTTCAGGTGGGAGATTTTCAGTTATCGACAGAATATCGCATGATACAGGAACAGGGAGCCGATAAAGAATACTTGTTGTTTATATATCGCAACCCTGTCAACCATTGGTCTGTACGGGCCGTATTTAATCCGGATTCAGAGGAGTTTTCTGTACGCACAGATATTGGCATGCTGGAATTTGCGCTGATTGAATTTATTACCAGTGATTTTGCGTTGTTCCGCGCGATGGTAGAACAGCGGCTGGCTCGTCTTATTCATGACTACTACGTGGAACCGGCCTGCAATTTCAGCGTGATTTTAAAAGATAAAGGCATTCCTGCTGTCCAATGGGATTCGTTTTTGCCGGAAGAATATCATGGGTTTACGCGGTTGATTCGTCCCAATGAAGCCGTGCGGATTATTAACGGTTCCTATATGATACTGTCGTATTATCATGCAGACACGCAAAGCGGCTTATCGCTGATGTATAACGTGCTGCGTGATGATTTTTTTGCAGAACGGCGTATTCATAATTTCCCGAATCTAGTCCATGATTTTGATACGTCTTCCTTGAAAGAATTGGAACAGGCACTGGAAAAACGGCTGCTGCCCGTTTTAGATGCTATACGAAACGATATGGCGTAATTTCTGCTTGACAGCGTTGTCAGAATGAGGGTCAAGTGGTATACTAAAAGTAATTTAGGTTTGATTGATGAAGAGTGGGTGGAAGCCCACTCTTAACTTTTACCTACACGAATTTAAGAAGGATAGCTGGTGAATACGATGAGACGTGAACATATTGAAGATTTAATTGCCAAAGAAGTAGAACAAATCATAGCCGGGACAGAATTAGAACTGGTTGATGTAGAGTATGTACGGGAAAAGAATTGGTACTTGCGTGTTTTTATTGATAAAGAAGGCGGTATAGACTTGGAAGACTGCCAGCGCGTCAGTGAAAAATTAAGCAAAGTGCTGGATGAAAAAGACCCGATACAAGATAATTATTTATTGGAAGTGTCTTCACCGGGATTGGACCGCATTTTGAAAAAAGACAAAGATTTCATCCGCTATGCAGGACGTACTGTAGATATTCACTTTTTTAAACCGTATAACGGCACGAAAGATTTAGTCGCTGATTTGGTACGGAAAAATGAAGATGGTACCTTGACGGTGCGTATTGATGAAAAAGAAGAAAATTTGACAATGAAAGATATATCGCAGATTCGCTTGCATATTGATTTTTAATGGAGGGTGTAAACGTGAATAAAGAATTGCTGAATGCTATTGCTTTTTTATCTAAAGAGAAAGGTGTTTCAACAGATGTTATCTGTGATTCTTTAGAGGCCGTATTGATTACGGCGTATAAGAAAGAGCCGGAAGCTAATCCCGTTGCGGATGTCGAATTAAATCGTGAAACCGGTGACTACCGTATTGTTGCCGCACAAACTGTTGTAGATGAAGTGGAAAATCCCCACAGTGAAATTTCCCTGGAAGATGCTCGGAAAATCAATCCGGACTATGAAGTGGGCGACGTAGTCAATGTCGATGTCACGCCGGATAATTTTGGCCGCATTGCCGCACAGGCAGCTAAACAAGTAATGATCCAGCGTCTTCGTGAGGCAGAACGCAACATCGTGTATGATGAATTTTACAATCGCACGGATGATATTATTACAGGGTTGATTCAACGCATTGAAAACCGCAACGTCTATGTAGATTTAGGCAAAGCGGAAGCAGTACTTCCCGTATCGGAACAGATTCCGACAGAAAATTACGCCGTAGGCCAGCGTATTAAATGCTATGTCGTGGAAGTACGAAAAACGACAAAAGGCGCGCAGATTCTCGTATCCCGCACGCATCCGGGATTATTGAAACGCCTGTTTGAATTAGAAGTACCTGAAATTTACGAAGGCGTTGTAGAATTAAAATCTGTTGCTAGAGAACCGGGCCGCCGTTCTAAAATCGCAGTGTATTCACGCGATGAAAATGTAGATTCTGTCGGTGCTTGTGTAGGGCCGAAAGGCACGCGCGTTCAAAATATCGTTACAGAACTGCAGAACGAAAAAATTGATATTGTCAAATGGGATGAAGACCCGGCTGTATATATCGCCAATGCCTTGAGCCCGGCACAGGTTATTTCCGTTACTGTAGATGAATCGGATAAATCATCCAGCGTAGTCGTACCGGATTACCAGTTGTCGCTGGCGATTGGCAAGGCAGGTCAAAATGCACGGCTGGCAGCCAAACTGACCAATTGGAAAATTGATATAAAGAGCGAAAGCCAGGCGAAAGAAGCCGAAGCTGCAGAAGAAACGACGGAAGCGGCAGATGACGATATGGATATTTTAAGCGATTTGGCACTGCCGTCTGATACGCCGAGTGACGCACAGGAATAGGAGGCGCTTATGAAAAAGAAAAAAATACCGCTTCGTGTCTGTGCAGGCTGTCAGGAACAGAAAAACAAGAAAGAAATGATACGCGTCGTTCGTACGCCTGAAGGCACTGTTGAAATTGATAAAACCGGCAAAAAGTCAGGCCGCGGCGTCTATATTTGCCAAAATCTGGAATGCTTGGAAAAAGCATATAAAGAACATCGTCTGGAACGTTCACTGAAAACGAAAGTATCAGACGATATTTATGAAAGCCTGCGGCAGGAATTATCATGACGGCACAAGAACGGATAAGCGGTCTGCTGGGGCTGGCTTATCGGGCTCGCAAGACAATCTGCGGTGATTTTGCAGCAGCCAATCATTTAAAAAAACATACGGTTCCCATGCTGTTTTTAGCACGCGACGGCGGCAGTGACAATACAGAGAAATATCGCCGTCTGGCACAGCGCAAGGGGATTGCCGTGGTAGATATATTTACAAAAGAAGAACTGGGGCAGGCCGTAGGCAAAATGCAGAACGTTGTCGTTTTGCTGACTGATGCAGGATTTGCCAAAGCCATTGCCAAAGTGATGAAGACGATGGATAAAGGGGGTAACTAGATGACAAAACGAGTATATGAAGCAGCAAAAGAATACGGCGTGTCAGCCAAAACTGTCATCAAGGTATTGGGAGACCATAATATCAAGGCCGGAAATTTTACCGGTATCGATGATAAAATGAAATCCATTTTGGATACGTCTTTTAAGAAGTCGAAACAAAATGATAAAAATATAAAAATGGCAGAAGCCAAAAAAGGAATGGAAGGAACTAGCCGAAAAGTGAACGATAACAGCCGCGCAAATCAAGGAAAACATCAGGAACGTCAAAACAATCAGGACCATAACGCTAAACAGGGACGAAATGAACGGGCTAACAACGGAAAACGCCAGGGACAGCCGGCAAACCGCAATGCCAAAAATAATTCCAATATGCGTAGAGATAAAGGGCAGAACGCCGGCAGTACGCAGGGCCGTTCCAATCATCAGAATGATACGAAGCAGGGCGGTTCCGGCGATGGCAAGCGCACCAAATTTTTTGGCCGTACACAGCAAAACGGCGGTGACAGCAACAATCGTTCCGATAATAAACGCAGCAATCGGCGCGGACAGAATAACAACAACCGGGATGCCCGCGGTAGCCAGGGCGGAAAAAACAGACCGCATACGCTGCTCTCCAACGTGTTGAATAAAGGGAAACATAAGAACAAAAATCATAAAAATCAGCAGCAGCAGACGCAGCGCACGGAACCGGCTAAAAAGAAGAATTACCCGACAGAAATTGAACTGCCGGAAACGATTATCGTAAAAGATTTTGCAGAACGCTTAGGCCGTGAAGTCGGGGAAGTCATTAAAAAACTGTTGATGGGCGGCATTATGGCCACTATTAACCAGGAAATCGATTATGAAACAGCTTCTCTGATTGCTGATGAATTTGGCGTTACCGTTACCAAAGAAGCACCGCCGGAAGACCCGACGGAACTCGAAGAAATCGTAGATCCACCGGAAACGTTAAAAGTTCGCCCGCCAGTCGTTACGATTATGGGCCACGTTGACCATGGTAAAACCAGCTTGCTGGATGCCATCCGCCAGACCAACGTTACCAGTCATGAAGCTGGCGGCATTACACAGCATATCGGTGCGTATCAGGTTCGGTATCAGGGCAAAAAAATCACCTTTATGGATACGCCGGGTCATGAAGCATTCACGGCTATGCGTGCCCGCGGCGCCCAAGTAACGGATATTGCCGTCTTGGTAGTAGCTGCCGATGACGGTGTTATGCCACAGACCATCGAATCCATCAACCATGCCAAGGCCGCCGGCATCGACGTGAAGAACACCCCGCGCGCTTCCTCCGAG